>OGSL01000078.1_pt1 | contig 68955 bp, 66 predicted proteins | sample 1573881 | NCBI WGS metagenome assembly OGSL01 (sample SAMN03295838, study PRJEB24534) | human gut metagenome | isolation source: fecal sample 6 from infant 5 | host: Homo sapiens | place: USA: Pittsburgh, PA | collected 2014-07 | reverse complement strand
GACAGGAGATATATAATATAAAAACACAAAACTGAACAAAACATTATTAGTAAATACTAACATAACAATAGGATTTATTGAAATAAAGTGCAAGAGTTTTGATGAACATTATAATTCAACATAAACCACATATTATGAGATTTTATAACAATATTAAATATCCTATCAATTTTACAAGAAGGAGGTTTATTATTAAATCAAAAATGAAAAGTAAGTACAGGTTGTTTTCTGCAATTTTACTGTTATCGTTTTTATTGACTTCGATTCCGCAAGAATTTTTGAATAAATCATATGCGGATAGTGAAATCAAAATTGAAGAGTATGAATTATCTGATTTATCACAACTTAGAGATATTAATGATAATTATAATCTAATGATGAGTGAAGACGAAATAGCTAAAGAAAGTTCTGTTTTAAAAGGAGCAAGAATTGAAGGGAATAAAGCATATGATATTCCATTAATGAAAAAGGCTCAAGATGATTTGGCATTACTGTCACAAGACAGATGTATAAATTTACCTGCAGGTGTAAGTAATTACAATCCTCAACAATTTTTTTATATTGGTTCTATTGGAGCTAGGATTCAGTTGTTAAGAAAAGTAAATAGATTTATTAACTTAATGACAACAGAATACATCTATAAAATCCAAGAAGCTCATAACTTGGCAGCTCAAGTTGCTTTTGAATCTGTTATGGTAGCGATTAATCCATTTAATGGCAAAAAAGATGTATTAGCAGCAATAGATAAATTGGATAAAAACTTTGAAAAGATTATAAGTATGAGAGATTTAACTTCAAGCGATCAAGCAACAGTTTATGTCAAAAGGTTGATGTATAAAAATATTTCAGAAGCAAGAAAATCATCGAATAAATACTTTGACAAAGGCGATTATGGAGCCAAAGGAAAAGAAGAATTTATACAAAGTATTTTTAGGACTGAAGTTAATGAAATTAACAAAGAAGTAGGTAAAAAAATAACATTTGGTCAGTTGGTCGAACTAGATGCAAGATTAAAATCTGCAGCGTCATCGGCATATCTTTCCAAGGAAGTATTAGCAAATCCTGGATGGTTAAATGAGACTGTTTTGGGCGAGATTAGAAGACAAGATGGTTTGAAATCAAAATACAGATCTGTTATAGATAAGGAAGATTTTGATATGTGGCAAAATCTAGTAAAAAAAGTTGTAGATAAAAAAGTAGAAAAAAATCCTAGATATGATTCGATAGCAAATGCTATATACGACTTATGGGATTTTAATAGCAAGCTGTTAGATAAATATTCACGATCTTTAAAGAAGGAAGATTTTGAAGTTCATGGCTTGTTTATTCCATCATCTTATGTTGAACCATATCAAATAGCTAGTATACAATGGATAGTTTCACCTACTTTTGACAAAGTTCCAGCGGGCATGAAATCCCAAAGTTCTAACATTATTATTGGGTTTGGTGGACAAAAAGCTCAGTATGGAAATTATAACAATTATGTAGCTGCTAGGTCTTCACTACAAGATGAAGTAGTTACAACAAGTATGGATGGCATTAATTCGGATCTTATTTATCCTGATTTTACAGACCCGGAAATATAATAACCATTAAATATTTTGGAGGATAATATGAAAAAGAAATTTTTATCAATTATGTTAGCTATGTTAATGGTATTTAATGTAGCAGCACCAGTAATTGCAAGTGCCAATGAACAAAATGATCGTAGTTTAATGGAAGAATATCAAGAAATGATTCCGCAACTTTCACAAAATGAAATGTTGAAAGGGGCAACAATTTTAGAAGAAAATAAAGTTAAAAATGTCCCTCTAATGAAAGCTTATCAAGAAGATATTATGACACTAGCTGAAGACAGAAGTTTTGACATTCCACCTGTAGCTCAAAAATTTAACGAACAAACAATATATGATTTAGACTCAATAGCTCCTAGAATTAAACTTTTAGGCTTGACAGGAATATTTATGCACAGATGTTCTACAGAACTTATCTATAAAGTTCAAGAAGCTCACAGTAGAGCAGCTGGAGAAGTATTTGTAGCATTAGTAACAGCTTTCAACCCTTTTAATTCAGTAGAGGATATAGAAAAAGCTTGCGAAAAAATTTCAAGTGTTATGGATGAATTAAAACAATTCCCTGATTTAACTGCTGATGATTTCGCTACAATCTACTTAAAGAGAGTTTTCAATAAAAGCTTAGCTGACGCTAGAAAACTTCTTAACAATTACTACAGAGATGATTTGTCAGAAGTTGGAGTTAAAGGTAAAAGAGAATTTGTAAGAAATTCACTTTCAAAAGAAATTGCTGATATTACTAAAGCATCAAGAACTCAAATCCAAGTAAAAAACCTAATAGAATTAGATGCTAGACTTAAATCAGCTTGCAGCCAAGCATTATTAGAACGTGATGTGTATGCGAGTCCAAAATGGTTAAGTGGAACAATTGATAAACAATTAAACGAAATTAGAAATATTAAAAATAAAGCTAACAGATATCTTACAGCTGAAGATAGAACTAAATTCGATAATGAATTAAGAAAAGCACAAGATGTTAGAAGAGCAAAAGACGTTTCTTATTCGAGAGCAGCAGAAGGTGTTTACATCTTAAGAGATTATGTTAATGAATTAAGAGCAAAATATCCTAAAGAATTTGAATCTATTTTAGCACTTCGCGAAGGAGAAACAATTCCTTGGTCAGAATTCAATGTACAATCTGAATTACCTGATCCAGCTAGAATTGCTAAAATTATTTGGTTGAATAATCCATCATTTGACTTCTTACCAGATGGCTTCAAACCAAAAGATTCAGAAGAAATCATTGTTGGTTATGGTCATGATGACAATAAATTAGAATATGGTTCTTATGAAACATACAAAAACAACAGAGAAAAATTAAGAGCTTCTGAAGAAGTTATTAATCCAGATTTTGGAGATGACAATTCAGATTCAAATAAAACATCTAATGATGGATATTTGATTTTTGATTTTAATTAGTTATATGGGGCAAATCTTTTGATTTGCCCTTATAAGCTAAACTTAATGTAGTAAATCTTCTTACAAATCTAAAAATATTTTTAGGGTGTAAGAAGATTTATTCACAAACAAAGGAGCAAATTATGAAAAAATTAAAAATATTTTCAGTTGTACTATCAATAGCATTAATTCTTCCCATTAATCCTATATCAGCTGAAAAACAAATAGAGAAATCCAACAAAGATATTGTAGAGTTCAAACAAACAGATTCAAGTAATAGAGGAATTAATTTATATGAAAAAAGCATAGAAAATGCTAATTTTAATGATAATTCAAAAAAATTAAAACAAGATCCTTACAAAATCCATACGAATTATTCTTCTATCGACAACAAGACTAGTAAAAGAAAATTTCCAAGCACTTTCTTTTTTAGAAGTTTAAGTGATGTTAATCAATCAAAATTTGATTTGAGAGATATAGGGAAAGTGACAAGCGTAAAAGATCAAGGGCCAAATGGATCTTGTTGGGCTTTTGCAACATTTGGATCCGCTGAATCGATTTTGATGCCAGATGAAAGAATGGATTTTTCTGAAAAACACATGAGAAATACTCACGGTTTTGACTGGGGTCCAAGTGATGGTGGAACTAGAACAGTTTCTTCTGCATACTTGGCTAGGAGGTCTGGCCCTGTTCTAGAAAAAGATGATCCTTATGATATTTACGGATCAGATTCTCTTGAAAACTTGCCGATAGCAAAGGAATTGACACAAGCAATATTTTTGCCAGATAGAAGAGATTCTACTGATAATAATTTAATTAAATCGATGATAATAAAATACGGTGGAGTCTACTCAGCAGTTATGGGTGGGGACGATTATCTGAACAAAAAAACTATGGCGCATTATTATTCTGGTGGTCAAGTTCCAAATCACGCTGTAACTATTGTAGGATGGGATGATAATTATAGCAAAAAGAATTTCAAAACTACACCTCAAGGAGATGGAGCATGGATTTGTAAAAATTCTTGGGGAACTGGTTGGGGAACTCAAGGCGGATATTATTATGTATCATACTACGACAAAAACATAGGAACACAAAATTCTCAGTATATTTTAAAAGATTTGAATGAAAATGAAAAAATCTGGCAATATGATAAATTGGGAATGACAAGTCAAGTCGGATTAGGCGAAGAATCTTATTATGCAAATGTGTTTGGTCCAGTAAAAGAAGACACATATCTTTCTAGCGTAGGATTATGGACCTCTGCAAATGATGCTGAATACGAAGTGTTTGTTAACACAAATGTAGATAAAAACGGTGGACTTCCACAAAAAAACAGCATTAAACAAGGTAAGATGCAATTTGCAGGTTACGAAAAAGTTAAAGTTGAAGACACGCTTATTTCAAAAGGTTCAAAATTCGCTGTAATTGTCAGAATGAAAACACCGGGATATAAGTATCCAATTCCAATTGAAAGACCAATCAAAGGATTTTCCTCAAAAACTACAGCAGAAGCTGGGCAATCTTTTGTAAGTAAAGATGGCGAAAAATGGACAGATTTGACAGATCAAATAAAAAATGCAAATGTCTCATTAAAAGCATTTACAATTGATGGAGAACATATCAATGAAAACGATGAAAATGAAACTAAGATAGAAAGCGTCAAATTTAAAGAAAAAGAAAAACTTCTAAAAATAGGTGAAACAGTAACATTAGGAATAGATTTATTACCTAATACTGCAAAGACTGAAGACTTGAAATGGGAAAGTTCTGATAAGACAGTTTGCGATATTGACAAGAATGGAAAAGTTAAAGCTGTTGGATATGGAGAATGTATAATCACTGCAAAATCAAAAAATTCTTATAAAGTTTTTGATACTATGAGAATCAAAGTTGATGAATCAAATGCACAATTCAAGGCTAATATATCTTCAGATAAGCAAACATATCTTCAAGGAGAACAAGTAGCTATTAATATAGCACTAAAGGACCAAGATGAAAATCAAATTGTAAATAAAGATATTGAATGTGAAATAGTTACATCTCACAATCAAAACTTCAAGTATAATTTGAAGACAAATCTTACTGGAGAATCCAATTTTAATGTTAGACTAGCAAATAATGCTGCTATTGGCAAATACAAAGTAAATATATACTACAAAAATAAATTAATAGGAATTAATACTTTCAACGTCGAAAGCAAAGATTTTGTTCCAACAGTTGAGAATCCACTTTTTGTTGACAATAAACTAGATAAGGACAAAATCAAACCAAATACTCAAGTAAAATTAGTATCTACAGTTACTAATAAATACAATGAAATTAAAAGATATGCAAAAGTAATGGCTACTATAACATCTCCATCTCAAAAAGAATACACTAAATCTATTTACACTGACAAACAAGGTCAAGCTATATTTGATTGGGAAAAAGAAATATTCAACGAAGAAGGAGTATATAAAATAAAAGTAGACGCTAGTTTAAGCGGGTTCGATAATTTCTCTGAAACACTTGATGTAAATGTAGATAGAAATACCGCAGAAATGAAAAATCTGGATTTACAAATGAAGTTATCACAAAAAACTTTCATGGTTAAAACGGAGCCTGTAAATATAGATTTTGTAGTCAATAACGAAAATAAACCAATTTCTGATGCAAATATTAGATTGACTATAACTGATCCTAATCAAAAATCATATGATGTAAATTTGAAAACGGATAAAGATGGGAAATCTAACTTCTCCATGAATTTATCAGAAAGAAATGTAATGGGGACTTATAAAATAGAAGCCGTTGCATACAAAGAAGGATACTACGATGTAGAACAAAAAGATTCTTTCTTTGCGAAAAGAGATGGAAAATATTTGAATATTTCATTTGAATCAGCAAAAAAAGTCTACAAACTAAATGAATCTGCATATATTAAAATTCAAATTAAAGACCAAAATAATAGTCCAATGAGAAATTCATCTGTTGATATAAGTATATTGGATCCTAATCAACAAGAAACAAAAATTAGGAAAATGAGCGATTATCAAGGTTATGTATTCATCTATATGACACCAAAAGCTTACACTTCAAAAGGAGAATATTCGATAAAAGCTACTGCGGATTACTATAATTATCCATCATCCTCAGCAAATTATAGAATTAAATTCGGAGAAGATGATGATGAGTATAAAGGAATTTCAGTTAATGCTAAGAATAAAAAATACCAGTATTTTGTAGATGAAATTCCTGAAATTAGTTTCAAAACGATAGATGAGTTCGGAAATGATGTAAATAATGCAGAAGTTAATATTTCCGTAAAAACTCCAGATGGTAAAGTTATAATAGATAGAACTACATCAGATGACAAATCAATCGGAAAGTGGATATACAAACTAAAACTTACCCCAGGTAAGTACGATATAACTTTGAAAGCACAAAAATCAAATTATAAATCATTATCCGAATCAATCAGTTTCAATGCAATTGAAAGACCAAAACTTAAAAAAATCAATACCACAATAAATTCGGACAGAAAAATTTACGAAACAAGTAAAAACGCGGTAGTAAATTTAAACTTAAAGGATGAAAATGGAAATGATTTATCTAATTTGGATGTCAAAGTCAAAGAAATATCACCTAATTCAAAGAAAGAATCAATGGTTAAGACAGATGACAAAGGAAATGCAAACTTTAATGTAGATATACAAACTCCAGGAAAATACGAAATATACTTTGAATTAACCAAAGATAATTACGAAAAAACAACAAAGAGATATGTAATTTATGCACTCTCAAATCAAATTCCTAAGACAAATAATGCTTTCTTTGAAGCTAAAAATGCTCTCGATGTTACAGATTATTTGAAAACTCAAAAACCTTTTGTATTAGATGTTAGATCTAAAGCAAATTTTGATAAATCACATATCGAAAATTCATTTAATATGGATTTGAACGATAAAGACTTTGATGATTTTATGAATAATTTGGACAAAACTACAAACTTATTTGTAGTAAGTAATGTGGAATCAGAAGCAAAAATAAAACAATTAAAGGACAAAGGATTCAAATCTGTAGCCTATATTAAAGAAGGTATGCAAAAATATATTGAAATCTCAGGAATAGAAAATAAAGATTATAATAAAAATCTTAGATTAGATGTAATTCGAGATAAATCAGTATACAATTTCAAAAATGAGATAACATTTAACATTAAAACTACTGATTCAAATCATAATTACATTTCACAAGCAAATGTAAGCTACAAAATATTTGATTTAGCAGGAACAGAAATCCAAAATGGTGAAATCAAAACAAATAACATTGGCCAAGAAAAACTAAAAGTTAAGCTTCCACAAAACATATATCCAGGAACTTACAAAATTTTAGCTGAAGTTAATAAAGATGGATATTTCAAGGATTACTCATTTACAAAATTTGATATCTCAAATAAAGATGCAAATGATAATTTTATAAATTATGATGATGCTGATAAATCTTCATATTTTGCTCATTTGAAAAATGATAAAGATAACAAAGAAATATTTAAAAACATTTATGGTAAAAATATCCTAGGTTATTCGATGAATGATTTGAATGATAAAACAAAAATTCTAAATGATGTAGTTGATTTGAAGAAACCAAGTGTTGTACTATTTTCAAACAAAGAAACTGATTTGAAAAATTTTGCAAACAAATCAAATGACACATACAATTTTGTTAGAATAACATCTGAAAATGATAAATCGTATTTGGAACAACAAAATCTTAGAAGATTGATATCCAAAAGTTTTGTTGATAAAGACAATAGTATAAGAAATCAAAAATTGTCATTAGGTAAAGATGAAAAAATATTGGTGTTAAACGAAGAAGGAAGAGTTGTAAATCTAATAACTCAAAAAGATTTTAACAATCTTCAAGCTATATTATCAAAACAAAATATTAAAATTGAAGACAAAAATGTGGATCCTAATGTAGAATTGAAGACTAATCAAAAAGCAAACATTAAGATAACTTCGCCTAACACAACTGTAAAAAGAAAAGATATCGTCCAAATAAACGTTGAATTAAAAGATCAAGATACTGGAGAGAATTTAGCTAATAGAAATATAAAATACACTTTACAAGATCCATTTGGAAGAACTGTATCTTACAACAGACAAACAGATAAAAATGGTAGACATATATTAAAAATTGGTACGAATGATAGAACTACTTTAGGAAAATATAGCGTAAAAGTGGAATTACTAGATGCACAGTACCAAAATGCATTTAAGTTTTTAGAGTATCAAGTTGTAAGTCAAAATACTCCAGACTTACTTCAAATGAAGGCTTCGATTAAAACTGATAAAGAAAAATACGAACTTGGAGATAGTATTAATTTAGAATTAGTTGTGTCAGATTTGAATGACTCAAAACTTGATAAATCACAGGCTGAAGTTATATTAGAAGATTCAAATCAAAAACAATTATTCAAGAAAAGTGCAGTATCAGATAATTCAGGTAAAATCGACTTTGCATTTAACACAAATGATGATAATGTCTTGGGACAATATACTTTGAAAATTAAAATCTCGAGAGAAGGATTCAAAGATTATACAAAAGAAATTTCAATTCAAGTAGGCAATAAACCATCTAATCCAGAAAATCCAGACGATAAACCAAATGAAAATCCAGACGATAAACCACAAAATCCTATTGATGTTGAAATAAAAGAACAAAACTTCCCAATATCATTTGAACAAGCTTTTGCTCTTGGATTCTTCGATTCAACTGATAACTTAACAATGATAAATGTTAAATCAAGATATGGTTTTAATTATAGTAATTTTGTACTTTACAATAAGGACAATAAGCCTGTTAAAATACAAGATATTATAGATAATAAAAGACCTACTATATTCTTAATGGGAGATAGAGTTGATTCACAATCTAAAAAAATGTTTGACAACTCTTCCAATATAAATGATGAAGCATTTAATTTTGTCAATGTTATCACCAACGGAAATCAAAAGGATTTGGAACAAATTAGTAAAGACAAATTGTATTCAGATTCATTTATGAGAGGTAATTCATTAAATGGACAATTTAGATCTAATAAAAACCAAGTAGTTGTATTGGATAAGAATGGATCGTTGTTAAATGTATTCCCTTATAAATCCAATTACGAACTTTTGAGAAGATTTAATATGTCCAATGGATATTACGCAGACAATAAGAACTTCAAAAAACTTAGCATAGATATGTTCAAATCAAGCTATCCTATTTCTCTTGAACAAAGAAAAAACAGAAAAGATTATGAAAAATTGTCGGAAAATGAAGCTAAGTTCAGTTCACAATACGCTAAGGATCTTTCTAGAATTAAACTGATAGACAAAGACAACAAACCTAAATCATTAGATGAAATTTCTAGAAAAGATATTAAAATACTTCTGATTGGAGATTACAGAAAAGAAGATACTATTAAAATGTGGGAAAATTCTAAGTATATAAAAGAAGGAAACTATGATTTAATAAATGTATCTTATTTGGGAGCACAAGCTGACATCAATAAAAAGAAAGAAAGATTTGAAAGTTTGGAAAATATTAAGAAAGAAATCTATGTTACTGGAGCATATAATTCATTGATACAAGTTCCAAAACCAACAATAGTTGCTATTGATAAAAATCAAAACTATATGTTTACAAAAGAATACAATTCAAACGAAGATATCAAGTATGTTTTGGACAGAACTGTTAATACTTTTGCGGTCAATGATACAATAACAGATTCAGTTAAACCTATTGTAGATCTCAAAATTTTAGAAGAAATTCCAAAAGAAAAAGATCCGAATAGAATAGTTCCTATGACTTTTTCTCAAAGAAATGAAAGAGGAGACTACAGAATTTTCGAGCCAAGTGAAAAAGAAGTTAACCAAAAATATTACGGTCGAGATATGAATATGTATTTAATGAAAGATATCAACTCAAATCAAAAATATATAAAAGATTTCTTGAATAAAAAAGTAAATGTAATGTTGGTTGGTTCACCTGAAGATAAAAATTCTAGAATAATGTGGAAGAATTCATCGTATTTGAATTTGGATAAAATCAACTTAATCAAGATTTCTAATTATAAAAATGAAACTATTTTGAAGAATATGTTCCAATCTTTTGATATGAATGATGTAAAAAATAACTTCTACTGTGGTGGAGAAAAATTTGATTTTGATAAGTCGATATCCAGCCCTTATATTTTGATAGCAGATGAAAACGGAAGAATGTTGTTCGTGAAAAAATACATTTCTAATCAAGATATTGAAGATTTAGTGAACAGATCATTACAAACAAAATACACTGAAAACTCAGTTGGAGATGATATGTTACCTATACAAAACGAAAAAATATCATTAGATAATAAAAATCACGAACCAAAATTGGTAGAAAATGTAGAAAGTACACAGCCAGACGAAAATGTAGCCTTAACTTATAGTCAAAGAGAAAACAGAGGTGATTACAAGGAACTTAACGATACTGAAAAGAAATTTAATAAATTGTATTATGGACGCGATATAAAAAATTATAGGTTTTTGAAAAATGATAAAACTTATGAAAAAATTTCAGAGTTACAAGATGAAAATCTTACAATACTTTTGTTAGGAAATTACAAAGAAAATAGCACATTAAAAATGTGGGAAAATGCAAGTAGCATACAAAAAGATGATTTTTCTATCAAGAATATGAACACTATAGGTAACATCAACGTTTTGAATGATACGATTAGTGAGAATAAATTGGATATAGCTGAAATTTACACTAATGCAAATTCAATATTTTATTTAAACAATAGAAAAAATAATACAATCGTAGCAATTGATAAGAATTCCAAAGTGATTTTCATAAAAGATTACAATGATATCAATGACATTAAGTATGTGTTGGATAGAACTTTGAAAACACAATTTTCTAAAGATCTTGTCAGTACAACAGTTCCTAAAATCTTAAATATTGATTTAAGCGACAAATAATTGTGAAAAGTCTTCTGCACTAAATAGTGTGGAAGATTTTTTTATGCATTAAATGAGAAAATAATTTCTTAAAAAATGTATATGAAATACACTAAAAAAAAACGAATTAAAATTTTAGAAAAATAGATTAAAAAATAAAAAATAGGGTATGTAATAAATAAGAATATTAAGAAGGGAGACTTAAAAATGAAAAAATTTTTATTTGTAATTATGATTGCATGTTTGACAGTGGTTTGTACAATAAATGCAAACGTTTCATCGGCTGTTAGTTCATCAAGTCATTATGAATTAGAAAATGTTGAAAAGGATGAATACAGTGAGAACTTTACTTTTGAGAGGGGAAAAGCACCTGTACATTTGAAGTATGAGGATGTGTACAATGACGGTTACAGTGGAAAACTTTATAGACAGAGATTAATAACTATTGATGTAACCAATAATACTGAGACTTGGTATTATTCAGGAGAAATTAGCAAATAATATTTTGAAATTAATCGAAAGGAGACAATATGTTTGAACTGAAGAAACTCTATAAGTCATTAATTTTTCCTGTTGTAGTTATTCTTTTTTGTGTGTATTCTTTTGTAACATTAAACAGTATAAAATATGAATATACTCATCAAGATTATGCTTATTTTATGGAAATTAGAGATCATTTTGAAAGCACAATGATGGAGTCTTTTGCATTCTCAAAATCAACTGAAAATAAAGAAGAGCAGCAAAAATATCTGGATTTTAGCAAGATGAATTTTAATTCTTTGCAGTACATAAAACCTTTGGAATACGATGTGAGTATGTTGATGGAAGAAACAAAAGCTGCAAAGTATTCTTCAAAAACTGAACATAATTTCTACGATGAATTGACTAAGCAATATGATGAGATAAAATCATTCAAACACCAAAACAACTTAAACAAGTTAGCTAATGATGAAATGTTTAAATTGGATTCTTATTTTAATTTGGTTCGTGATGAAATTAACAGATATGGATTCTACACAACATCCAATAATTTTAGTTTTTTCAAATCTTTTGGTTTCCTAATGGAAAATGTCATGAATGATATTTTTTTGTGCGTGGTTTTTCTGATAGCTGTATTTGCTAATGAGATGAATTTCAAAAGTCTAAAATTAGACACTATTTCAGTAAGTTCCAAAAAATTAGTGTATGCAAGGCTTGTAAAGTATGTCGTATTCTTTGCGGTTGTAATCTTGTCCATGATTGTGGGCAATATTATTTATTCTGTAGTCAATGGATTTCCAATGGGAAGCGCGAACGATATGATATTGAAAACTGTAACGAACCTAAAGACCGATTCGCCTATAACAATGAATGTAAACTCAGTGATACTTGCTTTAAAATACATCGGTACGGGGTTTTTGATTTACAGCATTGCGATGATTTTGTATGAGATTTTCAGAAGATACATGAAACAAAGTCTATCAATTATAGCTGTTTTATCGATTTACTGGATAATTTCTTTGATTTCAAGAAGATATAATCTATCGTTTAGCTTAAATAATTTTCATAATCTAGGTAATGTTTCAATAGTTGTTCCAATTGTATTAGCGCTATTGATTGTATGTTTAATACTAGTTAACAATAACAGATACAAGTTGATTTATTATAATTTTTCTAAAACATATTCAAAAATCGATATCAAAAATATCTTGCAATTAGATTTTGCAAAAATCATGAGAAGCAAATTATATAAGTATTTTTGTGTACTAACTGTAGTGGTAGTTGTGTTATTCTGCTTCAATACGATAAAATTCAAAAACATAAAATCAAGGGATAATTTGCAAACCATAGATTTGGATATTGAAGCTGCACAGATTAATGTGCAGAACAATCCAAAATACAAAGAATTCAAGCAAGAACTAATTAATTTGGAAAATTTCAAAAAATCTTATGTTAACAGAGCTGACAATCCAGCAGAATATTACAGTAATATGTTAGTTTACTTGAATTCTAAAAGGGGATTCGTTGAAGAAGGAATAGATCCCAGCACTTCTCGAACTAATGAGAACAGAGTGAATTATTTTATTGACAACAAATTAAAGCCCGATTCAAGTTATGAACTTGTTAGTAATGAGATAGAACAAAGTTTATTATCTAATAAAAAGCTAAGATTGTATAAAACAAAACAACATGATCCTACGGAACAAAAAGGACTTATAGGAAATGTTATATCTATGTATGAAAATGGGATTATTCCAGCCTTCACGTTGATTATTTGTTTGATGTTTACCCTTGAATTTAAAAAGGAAAGGTCGAATGGAACTTTGAAGTTGGCTTTTGTGAATGAATGGAAAAAAGATGTCTGGAAAACAAAGCAGATTAATTCGTTTGTATTATCTGCCGGAATGTATATTGTGATTTTGGCAATTAGCATGATAATTGGATTATTTAACGGAGGACTTGGTGAAAAGTTGTATCCAGTGTTCTGCTACGATTATAGTTATAACGGTGTGGTAGAGGGTGTGTTCAGGGCATCCAGTGGTTTCATATTGCCGATGATTTTGATAAATGTTTTGATAATTTTACTTGTGGTTAGTTTTTCAAATATGATGACTACTTTCATCAAGAATGAAACTGTGAATATAATTGCTACAACTTTCTTGATTGTTTTAGGAATAATTATTAGCTATTTTGGAACTTTGGGTAAGTTTTTCCTATTAAATCCGTTTAGTTCGTTGGATAGTTTGATGATTTTGAAAGGTGGATACAATTATTTGAATGAGTTCAGTTTTTCTAATCCTATATATAATGTGATAATGATTGTATTTTATATTATAGTGTTTAATTTGATATCAATGAAAAGAATGAAGGGGGATATTAATGCTTGAGATTAAAGGTCTGAACAAATCTTACGGTGAAAATGAAGTGTTAAAAGATTTGAATTTGAAATTAGATAAACCTGGGATTTACGCGTTAGTTGGGCCAAATGGTATTGGTAAGACTACTTTGATGGATATAATTTCTGATTTGACGAAGTACGATTCAGGTGAGATTAAGGTTAATGATATAGATAACAAAAATCCTGAGATTTTCAAGCATTTATCTTATGCAAGAAGCTTGGATATGCTGTATGATAACTTGACAGGGTTGGATCATTTTGTTTTCGCAAAGAATTCACGCCATGTTTCTGATGAAAAGTATGAGGAAGTGTTGAATATTTTTAAGGTTCATAATTTTATGAAGAGAAAAGTTAGCACTTATTCTCTGGGTCAGAAACAAAAAACTTTGTTGACGTATTTTTTCATGGGAGATTATGATATTTACATTATGGATGAGCCTGTAACGGGGTTGGATCCTACTAGCGTTATTTTGCTTAGAAATTATCTTTTAAAACTAAAAGATAATGGTAAGATAGTTGTGTTGTCATCTCATACTTTGTCAGAGGTGGACAAATTAACAGACGATGTTATGTTCTTGGTGGATAAAAAAATAGCGTTTGAAAATTTGTCTGAGATTTCAAAAGAACAATACAAGGTTGTAACCTCCGATAGTGAAAACAAAAAAATCATCAATATTGTTGCCAAGAATGAGCTGGACGATTCTTTGAAGAAATTCATCTCTGATGGTTTGATTATCGATTCGATTGAAAAATCAGATTACACTACAGAGGACAGGTACATTGAATTATACACAAAATAATTTGATTTTTTGACAAATAAATAGTATTGTTGTATAGGTAAGTGGTTTCATTTACCTATATTTTTATGAGAAATAGGTGGTTTTTTGGTAGATTATACGCAGTTGTATTTGACTATAATTAATTTGTTCTGTTTGATTTTGATTGGGTTTTTGCTTAGAAAATTCAAAATAGCAGATGAGAATACTATGACGGGACTTAACAAGCTGATTTTTAATGTGTTTTTCCCTCTTAAAATTATGATGAGTTTTTACAAGGTTGATTTTGGGCAAAATCTCAGTGTAAAATATTTTGTTTATTTGAATGTGGTGTTTTTATTTCACATTTTTCTTACTTACTTTTTGGCGAAAATTACCAACAAGGACAAATCTTATGTTGTACTGGAAGCCAATGCTATGAGTAGGGGCAATTTCATAATAATGTCGTTTCCAATATTGAGTGTTTTGTTTGGAAATGAGGGGATTGTCATGGCAGGTGCAATCACAGGAATTAGTCAGTTTTTCTATAATTTCTACACTGTAAGCATGTACGAAGGATTGGTTGGAGAAAATAATTCTAAGAAAAAACTGTTCATAAATGTGGTGAAGACACCTTTGATGATTGGGCTTTTCGTAGGGATTTTTTTGTATGTAACTAAGGTTAATTTATTTTTCTTGGAAACTCCTTTGAGGAGTTTGGGGGATATTGCAGGAACATTGGCACTTGTAACTATGGGATATGGTTTGAATTTTAGAATAGATTTTAAAGAAATTAAATCGATTATGAAGGTTTCCATTGTAAAACTATTGGTTCTTCCTTTGACAGGATTATTTATTGGGAAAATTTTCGGATTGTCTGAAATTCAAAAGGTTGTTGCGTTGATTTTATTTGGCGCCCCTACGGCTGTTAATACTTATGTTTTCGCAAAAAGATATCGCCAAGATGACTCATTGGCAGGGTATTATGTTGTGAGTACGACAATTTTGTATTTGTTCACTTTAATACTTTTAATTAAGTTGATTTAGATTGCTTTTTGTTTTTTAAAATGAGATAATATAAGATGTAAAAAACTAAATAAGGAGGAAAGTTATGGATAAAAAGATTGCAGGTTTAAAAATTCCGTATTTTATAATCGCTTGTGTAATAATCGTTATTTCATTCATATTTGATGTTCTACCAAGTGGTATGGTTGGAGCATTTTTGTTTTTGATTGTATTTGGGGAATTGTTAAACTTAATCGGAAATCACACACCAATTATTAAGACATATTTGGGCGGTGGAGCTATTGTATCTATATTTGTTGGTGCGGCTATAACTTATTATAAATGGTTACCAGCTGAATCCATCAAAAGTATAAATACTTTTATGACTAAAGGAGGATTCCTTGATTTCTACATCGCAGCTTTAATCACAGGTTCAATTCTTGGTATGAATAGAAAGTTGCTTATCAAAGCAGCTATTAGATATTTGCCATGTATTTTGGGTTCTGTAATTGTTGCGTTACTTTTAGTAGGTGGTGTAGGGTTGTTGTTCGGAAAGAGTGTTGGCGAATCTATCGCATACATCGGTATCCCAATTATGGGCGGAGGAATGGGAGCAGGTGCTGTACCTATTTCAAAAGTTTTCGAATCAGCATTGAACATTCCATCCGAAACTATTTTGAGTAAACTTGTTCCAGCAGTTGCTTTGGGTAATGCTACGGCAATTGTTGCTGGTGGTTTATTGAACAGACTAGGAAAATCAAAACCAAGCTTAACTGGTAATGGACAATTAGTTAGAAGTGATGACGATAGTTTGAAAGCAGAAAAGAAAGAAAATATCATTTTAAATGATGTTAAAGATTATGGCGCTGGTATTGTAATCGCTACAGCATTTTTCACATTTGGAGCGATACTAGCATTTTTGTTCGAGAAAATAGGTATCAAAATCCACTCTTATGCTTGGATGATTATTTCTGTAGTTATAGTTAAAGCAGCAGGAATTGTTCCTGAAAAAATCGAACACGTTGCTGAAGGTTGGTACAATTTCGTTGCCAAAAACTTCACTGCAGCACTTATGCTTGGTATTGGTATGGCTTACACTAATTTGGGACAAATTTTCGAAGCATTTACACCAAGCTATGTAATTCTTGTTCTTGCAGTTATCATAGGAGCTATCATTGGCGCTGGTATCGTAGGATATTTCGTAGGATTCTATCCTATAGAAACAGCTCTTACAGCAGGATTATGCATGGCTAACATGGGTGGTACTGGTGATGTTGCTGTTCTTACGGCTGCAGATAGAATGGAATTGATGCCATTTGCGCAAATATCTTCTCGTTTGGGAGGAGCGTTAATAATTTTATTGGCATCTGTTTTGGTTCCAATATTTTTCTAAATCAATTGAGGTATTTTAAATAATACCTCTTTTTGTTTGGAATAGTTGGGCTTTAGTGTTAAAATTATATTGTAATAATGTAATTCAACAATTTTGTTGAAAGTTATATGAAAATTTATGAGGTGAAAAATGAATATCGAAGAAATTAAACAAAAAGCTCTTGAACTTCACGAAAAAAATCAAGGGAAATTAGAAGTAGTATCTAAAGTAAAAGTTAATGACGCTATGGATTTGGCGTTGGCTTACACTCCTGGTGTTGCTGAGCCTTGTAAGAAAATTCACGAAGACAATGAACTTGCATATAAATATACAAATAAAGGAAATATGGTAGCTGTTGTAACTGATGGTTCTGCAGTTTTAGGTTTGGGAAATATTGGTGGAATTGCTGGTATGCCTGTTATGGAAGGTAAATCAGTTTTATTCAAAGAATTCGGTAATGTTGATGCATTCCCAATTTGCTTGAACACACAAGACACTGAAGAAATAATCAGCACTGTGAAAGCAATTTCTCCTTCATTTGGTGGAATTAATCTTGAAGATATTGCAGCTCCAAGATGTTTTGAAATCGAAAAAAGATTAATCGAAGAATTAGATATTCCAGTATTCCACGACGACCAACACGGTACTGCTGTTATTGTATTATCTGCAGTTATCAATGCGTTGAGAATCGTTAAGAAAGATATTTCTGATGTCAAAATCGTAATCAGCGGTGCAGGGGCAGCTGGTATTGCAATTTCTAACTTGTTAACATTAGCAGGTGCTAAGAACAACTTAATCTTAAACAGCCGTGGAATTATCGATCCTGATGATGAAAAACTTGACGAAGCTAGAAGAGAAATCGCTAGAACTACTAACCCTAATAAAGTTAAAGGAGATTTGAAAACTGCTATGGAAAATGCAGATATTTTCATCGGTGTTTCTGCTCCTGGAATTTTAACAAAAGAAATGGTATCTTCAATGAACCACGATGCTATTGTTTTAGCAATGGCTAACCCAGTTCCAGAAATATATCCTGACGAAGCAAAAGAAGCTGGTGCAAGAGTTGTTGGAACAGGTAGAAGTGATTATCCTAACCAAGTTAACAATGTATTGGTATTCCCTGGAATATTCAGAGGAGCATTGGATGCAAAAGCAGACAGAATTACTGACGATATGAAATTATCAGCAGCTTATGCAATAGCTCACATGGTTGAACAACCAGTAGAAGATAGAATTTTACCAGAAGCATTTAACAAAGATGTTGCAAGAAATGTTGCAAACGCAGTGAAAAAATCTTGGGAAGAAAAGAAAGTTATAAAATAGGAGAAAACAATGATAGATATAGTTGATAGATTTATTGAATACGCGAAGATTTACACTACAAGTGATGAATCAAGCGAAACTTGTCCATCAACAGCTAGACAAAAAGATTTGGGTAATCTTTTGGTTAAGCAATTAAAAGAAATGGGAATTGACAATGCTAACATGGACGAAAATGGATATGTGTATGCATCGTTAGAATCAAACTTGGATAGAGAATCAAAATCTATCGGATTTATTTCTCACATGGATACTGCTCCGGATATGTCAGGAGAAAATGTTAAACCACAAATCTTGGAATACAAAGGTGGAGATATCAAATTATCCGATTCTGTAACTACTACTGTTGAAGATTTTCCATTTTTAAAAGATTTGGAAGGACAAACTTTAATTCATACAGATGGAACTACACTTTTGGGTGCTGACGATAAATCTGGTATTGCAATTATAATGGATGCTGTGAATAAATTATGCGAAAACAAAGATATTAAACATCCAACAATTAAAATTGGATTTACTCCTGATGAAGAAATAGGCAGAGGAGCTGATTTGTTCGATGTAGAAAAATTCGGCGCTGATTTTGCATATACGCTGGATGGTGGTCCAATTGGAGAATTGGAATACGAAAACTTCAATGCAGCAGGTGCGACAATAACTATTCACGGTAAAAATGTTCATCCTGGTAGCGCAAAAAATACTATGATTAATTCACAATTAATCGGTATGGAATTATTCAATGAACTTCCAGTTGCTCAAAGACCAGAACACACTGAACATTACGAAGGATTTTATTTGTTGACATCATTCGAAGGTTCTGTTGAAAATACTGTTATGAAATTCATAATCAGAGATCACGACAAGAAAAAATTCGAAGAAAAGAAATCTTATTTGGAAAAATTAGTAGAATTCTTGAATGTGAAATACAACAACGCTATCGAACTTGACATGAAAGATAGCTATTATAACATGAAAGAAAAAATAGAACCTGTAATGGAAATTGTGGATTTGGCTTATAAATCAATGGAAGATTTGGGAATAAAACCATTAGTTCAACCAATCAGAGGTGGTACTGATGGAGCACAATTATCCTACAAAGGACTTCCTTGTCCGAACATTTTCACTGGTGGATATGCATTTCACGGAAAGCACGAATTATTATCTATCGACCAAATGAAAAAAGCATCGGATTTGGTTTTGAAAATAATAGAAAATTATTCAAAATAAAATATCAAGTAGCTTCTAGTAAATCTGGAAGCTATTTTTTATTGAAAAATATTTCCAACAAAAATAAATTTTGCTATAATCTAATCAGGAGGGAAATATGAAAAACGATGTTTTAATTGACGATCAAAAGAAAAAATCTCTTACAGTGACCAATCTAATTTGGATGGGATTCACAGTTGTATGGGGTTTTGGAAATGTTGTTAATAACTATGCTAACCAAGGCTTGACAGTTATTACAAGTTGGATATTCATAATGGCTTTGTATTTTATTCCTTATTCATTGATGGTTGGAGAACTTGGTTCAACTTTCAAAGAAGGACAATCAGGACTTAGCTATTGGATAAAACAAACAATGGGACCATTACTAGCTTATTTGTCCGGCTGGACTTATTGGGTAGTACATATCCCATATTTAGCACAAAAACCACAAAACTTAATGGTTGCAGGTTCATGGGCAATTTTTAGAAATCCTAAAATGGTAAAATCTTTAAATCCAATTGTACTACAAACATTAGTACTAATAATATTTTTATTATTTGTGCTTTTAGCTGCAAATGGAATTAAATCTATAAAAGTTTTAGGTTCAATTGCCGGTACTGCAAGTTTTGTGATGGGTATTTTATTTATTTTATTAATGTTGGCAGCTCCTGCATTAAGAGGAGTAGAAGTTGCATCGCCAAATATGACGAGCATCAAAACTTATCTGCCTAATTTTAATTTGCATTATTTGACGACAATTTCCATGTTAGTGTTTGCCGTAGGTGGTTGTGAAAAAATCTCACCTTATGTAAATGATACACAAGATGCAGGCAAAAATTTCCCAAAAGCTATGTTAATTATGGCTTTGATGGTAACTGTATCTGCGATTTTAGGTTCAGTTGCAATGGGGATGATGTTCGATACAACAAATGTTGCTAACGACTTAAAAATGAATGGTGCTTATTATGCATTTGAAAAATTGGGACAATATTATGGAATAGGTTCATCACTTGTTATTATTTATGCGTTGACAAATTTTGCTGGACAAGCTGCAGCTTTGGTTATGAGTATCGATGCACCGCTTAAACTTTTATTGAGTGAAGCAGATGCAAAATACGTTCCAAACTTCTTGAGAAAAATCAACGACAAAAAAGTTCCTGTTGGTGGATACAAATTAACTACCATTTTGGTTAGTATTTTGATAATTATTCCAGCTTTGGGAATTGGAAACTCAAATGAATTGTACAACTGGTTGTTGGATTTGAACTCTATAGTAATGCCAATGCGTTATATGTGGGTATTTGCAGCATATTTTGCATTAAAGCACTACTTGCATGAAAAACAAGGTGTGGAATACAGATTCACAAAATCAAAATCATTCGGTAAATTTATCGCTGGTTGGTGTTTTGTATTCACAGCATTTGCATGTATATTAGGTATGATTCCAAAAGAAGGAGAACCATTCACAAGTCAATGGAATTTCAAATTGATGCTTAACATTTTGACTCCAGTTGTATTGTTGGGATTGGGACTAATATTGCCATCAATTGCTAAAAAAGAACAAGCTAAAAATATTTAAAAATATTTTTATAATCTAACTAGAAATAGCTTCATTTAAAATTTTAAATGAGGCTTTTTTTATTGTTGATTTATCTTAGATTTTCTCAATTGAAATTGACAAATTACATATGATATAATTAATTGTTAGAAGTAGATTAAATGTTTAAATTTAAAGATTTTAGACTAATAAACATAAAAATAAAAATAGGAGAAAAAATTGAAAATTGTTACGGTAGTTGGTGCTAGGCCACAATTTATAAAAGCGGCCATGGTATCAAAAGAGTTAAGGAAAAATTATGATGAAGTAATGATACATACTGGTCAACATTTTGACTATAATATGTCCGAAGTTTTCTTTGAAGAAATGAATATTCCTTATCCAGATTATAATCTTGGAATTTCTGGGGGAACCCACGGCGAAATGACTGGTAAAATGTTAATTGAAATCGAAAAAATATTGATTAAAGAACAACCAGACATGGTTTTATTATACGGAGATACGAATTCCACATTGGCAGGAGCATTGTCAGCTGTCAAGCTTCATATTCCGATTTGCCATGTTGAGGCTGGTAATAGATTGGGTACACTTGATAATCCAGAAGAAGTGAACAGAATTATGACTGATCATTCTTCTAAAGTTTTATGCTGTTGTACTGAATCTGCACTTGATTTTTTGAAAAAAGAAGGATTGGAAGATCGAGCTACTTTAGTTGGAGATCCAATGTACGATGCTTTCTTGCAATATTCTAAGCAAGTTGGAGATAAAATTCCTGAAAAAATGATTGATTTGGATGGAGAAGAAGTAGATCTTCCAGAAAGTTTTTACTACTTAACTTGTCATAGAGCAGAAAATACTGCATCTATAAAGCCTTTGTCAGAAATACTTGCTGCTATGGAAGAATTGGATGAAAAATGTATATATCCAGTTCATCCTAGAAATCAAAAAATGGTACAAGAGCTTTCTGATAAACACAACTATACAAATATAATTTTCTGCAAACCTGTGGGTTACATGATGAGTGTGTACCTAGTTAATCACGCGAAGAAAATCGTGACTGATTCGGGCGGATTGCAAAGAGAAGCTTACTTTGCTAGAAAACAATGTGTGACAATTTTTGATCATATTGTGTGGCCAGAAACTATGACTGAAAAGAGAAATCAATTATCTAAACCAAACAAGAACGAGATTTTGAAATTGTTAAATGAAAAAGTTGATTTTGAAAACTATGATTATCCTTTCGGTGATGGTCATTCTAGCAAAAAAATTATCGAATGTATCAAAAATTATTTTAATAAATCAGAGGGAAATTAATGAATATCTTATATATTAACCATTATGCAGGTTCTCCTGAAAAGGGGATGGAGTTTAGAACCTATTATTTGGCTTCAGAATGGGTGAAAATGGGTCATAATGTGACAATAATCGCGGGAGATTATTCCCATTTGAGAAGAAAAAATCCTGAAGTTACAGAAGATTTTCAAACAGAAATTATCGACGGGATAAAATACATGTGGATTAAGACTGGAGAATACGATGGAAATGGCGTAAAAAGAGCTATGAGTATGTTCAGATTTGTATCTACGCTCAAAAAAAATGCTAAGGAAATTGTCGAAAATGAAAATCCTGATGTGGTAATAACTTCTTCAACTTATCCATTGGATACATTTGCTGGTCAAAAGATGAAAAAAATCAAGAAGGATATAAAATTGGTACACGAAATTCACGATATGTGGCCAATTACATTGATAGAAGTTGGGAATATGCCAAAATACCATCCTTTTGTAGTGATGATGCAAATTGGAGAGAATTCTTTCTGCAAAAACTCAGATTATGTGTGCTCATTGCTTCCAGCAGCAAAAAACTATTTGATTAAGCATGGAATGAAAGCTGAGAAATTCTTCCACGTTCCAAATGGCATCGTGGAATCTGAATGGGAAAATTACGACAAAATCCCAGAAGATTATGTGAAAATTTTCGATAAAATCCACAGCGAAGGGAAAAAAGTTATATGTTTTTTCGGAAGTCATACCAAATCATATTGTTTAGATAATTTGGCGAAGGCTGTTATTGACAATGATGATGTGGCAGCTGTGTTCATAGGTGGTGGAATTTACAAGAAGGAGTTGATGGAGAAGTATTCCAAATACGAAGATAGTATTTATTTCTTGGATTCTATATCTAAGACGTCAATTCCAGATTTGTTCAATTACATCGATGCGACTTATGTTGCTGCGATGGATAATGATATGTTCAGATACGGAGTATGTATGAACAAATTATTTGACTCAATGATGGGCGCAAAGCCGATTATATATGCGATTAATGCTCCTAATAATTATATTGTGGATTATAATTGTGGGATAAATGTTGAGTCAGAAAACTTAGAAGAATTGAAAGAAGGAATAGAAAAGTTTGTGAATTTAGATGAAGAAACATTAAATCAAATGGGCAAAAATGGTAGAAAAGCCATTGAAGAAAACTTCACTTATCACAAATTAGCAGAAAAGTTTTTAAAAGGATTGGAATAACAAATACTAGTCGGTTGTCAAAAGATAGCCGGCTATTTTTGTGATATAATATAGACTGATTAAAATCAAGGAGTGGTTATGTTTACATTAAGAGATTTCAAAAGTCCAGAAACATTGGATGAAGCTTATGAGTTATTGATGAAATCAAAAATGAATAAAATTTTGGGTGGATGTCATTTTCTTAAAGCTGGCAGTCGTTCTTACAATGTTGGGATTGATTTGTCAAAATTAGATTTAAATTACATAAAAGTTGAAGACGATGAAATAAAAATCGGAGCAACTACTACATACAGAGATTTGGAATACAATGATTTCTTTAAAGAATTTTGTGACGGAATTATTCCTAAATCTTTGAAAAGAATTGTGTCAACTCAACTAAGAAATACTGCGCAAGTTGGAGCAAGTGTGTTTTCACGATATGCATTTTCTGATTTTTTGCCGGTATTGTTACTATTAGATGCAAAAGTTAGACTTTACAATAATGGTGTGATGAGTGTTGAAGAATTTCTAAATTCAGAGATCAAAAAGGATATTTTAGTAGAAGTAATAATTCCAAACGAAAACATTCATTGCGTACAAATCGTTCAAAGACTTTGCTGTAAGGATTTTCCAATTGCCATTGTAAGTGTTTCTAAAATAGATGGGAAATACAAGGTAGTATTTGGCGCGAGACCTCAAAAAGCAATGGTTATGAGAGATGTTTCTGATGAGATTAATGCTAATGGATTTGATAGAGAAAAGACATTGGAATTAATTGATGAGTATATAGGGTCAAATAACAAAGCGAAGAAAAAATACAGAAAACTTTTATTTGTTGGATTATTGGAAAAAGCGTTAGGTGAATTGCAATGATTATAGAATTAAATGTTAACAATAAAAATCATATAGCTAGTGTTGATTGCGATACTACTTTGTACAATGTGCTTCGCGATTTAGGTTATAAGTCGGTAAAGTGTGGTTGTACTACATCAAATTGTGGTCTTTGCACTGTGTGGCTGGATGATGTTCCAGTACTTTCTTGTTCTGTTTTGGCGTTAAGATGTGAAGGCAAAAAGATTATAACTTTGGAAGGTATTTCTGATAGCCAAAGAAAATTCGGAGAACTTTTGACTGAAGAAGGTGGGGAACAATGCGGTTTTTGTTCACCAGGGTTCATTATGAATGTTTTGAGTTTGAAAAAAACTATAAAAAATCCTACAGATGAAGAAATCGAAGATTATTTGATGGGAAATTTATGCAGATGTACAGGTTATGCTTCTCAAATGAGAGCTATAAAGAAATATTTGGAGATTGATGATGAAGATAAATAAAAATTTCAAAAAAATAGATTCAAATTCATTAGTTACTGGTAAACCTGTCTATACAGAGGATTTGAAAGATCCTAACGCACTTATTATAAAGTTGATGAGAAGTCCGTATGCAAGGTGTGAAATTTTAGAAATAGACAAATCAAAAGCAGAAGCGATGGATGGAATTGTGGCAGTGTACACTTATGAAGATGTTTTCGACAATAAATTTACATTGGCAGGACAATCTTATCCAGAACCAAGTCCATACGATATGTCGATTTTGTCAAAAAATATTAGATACATGAGAGAACCTGTAGCGATTGTAGTTGGAGTTAACGAAAAAGTTTGTAATCAAGCTATGAAGAGAATTAAAATTAAATACGATGTGAAAACTCCATTACTTGATTACACAAAAGCTATCGACAATGAAATTGTCGTTCACGAAGAAGATGTGTTCTTCAATGGGCCAACGAAAGTTTTTGGTTACGATACGAAAAGAAATCTAGTTGGCGAAAAGAAGGAATCTTGGGGCGAAGATGTCGACAAGGTAATGAGTGAATGTGATGTCGTATTAGAAGATACTTTTACAACTAAAGCACAAGCACATTGCATGATGGAGACTTACAGATCGTATTGTTACATGGATCAATTCGATAGATTGTGTTGTATTACATCTACACAAGTTCCATTCCACATCAAAAGACAATTATCTGTTGCGTTGGGAATTAGCGATTCAAGAATCAGAATTATAAAACCAAGAGTAGGTGGAGGATTCGGAGGTAAACAAACAAGTGTAACAGAAATTTATCCTGGATTTGTAACTTTAAAAACAGGAAAGCCATCAATTCTTGTATTTGACAGAGAAGAAACTTTTGAAGCTTCAAACTCACGCCACCAAATGAAAGTTAAAGTTAAAATAGGTGCAAAAAAAAATGGGACAATTGAAGCTTGTGACATTTATGCGTTATCTGATCAAGGCGCTTACGGTTATCACGCGTTTACTACTTTGAATTTGGTTGGTAACAAAACACTTCCATTGTACAGCAGAATGAGAGCCGCTAGATTTTTCGGACAAGTTGTATACACTAACAAACTTCCTGGAGGAGCTTTTCGTGGTTACGGTGCAGTTCAAGGAACATTTGCATTAGAATCCATGGTAAACAAATTAGCCAAAGAATTAAACATGGATCCAGTTGAGCTAAGACTTAAAAACACTGTTCGTGAAGGAGAAAAAACTCTAGCTTACGGAATAGATGTCAAAAGTTGCAAATTAAATGAATGCATCGAAAAAGGAAGAGAAATGATTGAATGGGATAAATATTATCCTTTCAAAGAAGAAAAAGATAAAATAATTTCTGTTGGAATGGCTATTGCTCAACAAGGAAGTGGAATTCAAAACGTCGATACTTCAACAGTTGAAGTGAGGTTAAACGAACAAGGTGATTATACATTGTTGATGAGTCCTACAGATGTTGGACAAGGTACGGATTCTATCATGGTAAATTTGGCAAATGAAGTGTTGCAATGTGGAATGGACAATATTATTCCAATAATCGCAGACACTGATATAACTCCATTTGATCCGGGAAGTTATGCATCAAGTGGCGTGTATATAACAGGAAGTGCAGTTGTACGTGCGTGTGAAAATTTGCTAAATAAAATCAAAAAATGTGTTGCCATGAGATTTGAAACTTCTGTGGAATGGTTAGAAATTAGAAATCAAGAAGTTTATTTGCAAGATAAAAAATTAATTGCAATCAAAGATTTGGCTAGAGATTTATCAACTGGACCAAACGGTATGCAATTAATTGGTGTGGGAAACTTCGATTCAAAAACATCTCCTCCACCATATATGGCGGGATTTGCAAAAATAAGTATCGACAAATTAACAGGAGAAATAAAAGTAGAAGATTACGCAGCGGTTGTCGATTGCGGAACTGTTATGAATACAAAATTAGCGACGGTTCAAGTCGAAGGCGGAATTGGTCAATCGATAGGATATGCTTTGTATGAAGATTCATTGTGGGATGATGAAGGAAGATTAAAAGAACATTCATTTATTTCGTATAATTTGCCTTCAAGAAAAGACATCGGAAATATTCACGTTGATTTTTGTGAAAGTTATGAGCCTACAGGTCCTTTCGGAGCAAAATCAATTGGAGAAATAGTTTCGAACACACCTGCACCAGCCATTAATGGAGCAATATTAAATGCACTTGGATGCACATTTGATACTCTTCCGATAAAAGCTGAAGATGTTTTATTAAAAATGTATGAATAGATTTTAAGTCAGAGGTTAATAGCCTCTGATTTTTTATTGAAAATATTTCAAAAATTAAATAATTCATATATATAACAGTGGTAGATAAAATAAGCATTATTTTCACAAAATATCAAACGATTTTCATTAGTAGTATTAGGGATATGTACTTTCTCATATAAAAATTTTTTCGCAAAAAAATCTTAAAAAAATCAAAATTACTGAATAATGTGCAGAATTAAGTAAATAAAATTTGCAAAATTAAAAATTAAATTTGAAAATTGTACTCAATATACTATAATATATAACTATAAAACAAAAAGGGGTGTTTACATGAAATTTGTAGCATTAGCAGTTACTTTAGTATTGTTTGCTTTATTGATGTTCATGGCTAAGAAGAAAATGAACTTCGGTACAAGAACAATTGTAGCTGCAATTCTAGGTATTATAGTAGGATTTATTTTTAAAGGAAACACAGAATATGTAAAAGTATTTGGATCTATCTATGCTAATTTATTATTTGCAATAGTAATTCCATTATTATTCACATCAATTGTAAGTACTGTAGTTTCTTTGGAAAGTATAGAAAAAATGAAGAAAACCGGAACAAAAACAATTGGTATTTTAAGTTTACACAATGTTTTAGGTTCACTTATAGGTTTGATTTTAGGGGTTGCATTTAAAATTGGACAAGGAAGTTCATTAACTTTGGCAGCAGATGCAAAAGCTAAGGAAGTTCCAACTTTTGCTGAAACTTTTGTAAATTTCTTCCCAGATAATGTTTTGGGAAATGCAGCAGAAGCAAAAGTAGTTCCTATAATTGTATTTTCTGTTCTTTTGGGATTAGCTATATTGCAATTAGAAGAAAGAGGAGAAGGAGAAAAAGCAAAACCATTTTTGAATTTTATCGATTCAGCTGCAGCAGTTATTTTTAGATTTACAGGAATGATTATAGACTTCACTCCTTACGCTGTATTGGCTTTGATGGCGAACGCTGTTAGTAGAACAGATATGGCTAGCATGATGCCATTGATTGTTGTGTTGATATTGACTTATGTTGCATCAATTTTCCATTCATATATCACAACAGGCGCACTTTTGGCGCTATTTGCAAAGGTAAATCCAATCAAATTCTTCAAAAAATTCTGGCCAGTTCAATTGATAGCATTCTCAACACAATCTTCTGTGGGATGTATCCCAGCAAATACTGAAAATTTAACAAATAAATTAGGCGTTTCTGAAAAAATAGCAACTTTTGTCGCTTCGACAGGTGCAACTGTTGGTATGCCAGGTTGTGCGGGATTCTGGCCTGTATTGTCTGCAATTTTGACAATTAATGTTATGGGAATTCACTATTCATTTGGACAATATGTGATGCTTGTATTAGTAGCATTAGCAGTGTCATTGGGTACTGTTGGTGTTCCAGGAACTGCAACAATCACAACTACTGCAGTGTTTGCAGCAATGGGACTTCCTGTTGAAATGGTTGTATTGATGAGCCCTATTTCTATGCTTGCAGACATGGGTAGAACTGCTACAAATGTTACAGCAGCAGGTTCTTCAGCAGTTATAGTTGCGGCAAGTGAAGGCGAATTAGACAGAGAAGTTTTTAATTCATAAATTTTTACAAATAATTTATAATACGACAATAAATTAGCAACCTTTACACATTTACTGATTAGTATTATAATCAAATTAGTAAATATTAGAAAGGGAATTGTAAATATGACAGAAAAAGCAAAATCTTTTTTTGAGTGGTTATTTGTAATAGGAATTGCCATTGTGTTGGCATTACTGCTTAGAAATTTTGTTATTAGCACAACTCATGTTGAAGGAAATAGCATGAATCCTACAATTGAAAACGGGGATAGGATTTTCGTCAACAGAATGGGGATTTTTAAGAACAAATTAAAGCGAGGTAACATTATAGAACTTCACGCACCGGATAAATCTGGTCGTGACTACATTAAAAGAATTGTAGCATTACCTGGCGATACTGTTGAATTAAAAAACAATAAAGTATACGTCAATAACGAACAATTGAATGAAAATTATACAAGTAGTCAAACGACTCTTGTTTCAGGAAATGAAACAAAATGGAAATTGGGAGAAGATGAGTATTTTGTTTTGGGGGATAACAGACTCCCACGAGAATCGAACGATAGCAGAATATTCGGACCGATAAACAAAAAAGACATAGTTGGTAGAGCTTTTTTGAGATATTTCCCATTTAATAAATTTGGAGTACTATAATCATAACCACCAGCTTAGCTGGTGGTTTGCTCTGCCCCTATAAGGGGCTGTTGCCTGCAATGCACCTTGTGCATATTGAATGTCCGACAGCTGCACTACATTCTCAATTGACGCTAAAGCGCCTCTTTCTTCTTTTTATTTTTTATTCTTTTTCCCAGTAAATGGGTCTATATACTCTTTCAAACTTATTTGGTCCGCTATATAATCTTCTTTCAATTGATTTCTTATATATTCTTCAATTTTCTTTGCATTTTTTCCTGCTGTATCTACATAATATCCTCTGCACCAAAAATTTCTACTTCCATATTTATATTTTAAATTTGCATGTCTATCAAATATTATTAGACTGCTTTTCCCTTTTAAATATCCCATTATTTCCGAAACGCTATATTTTGGTGGTATTTCAACCAGCATATGAATATGGTCTGGACATAATTCAGCTTCTATTATTTTTACGCCTTTTCTTGTTAATAAATCTCTTAATATTTTTCCTATATCTTGTTTTAACTTCCCATAGATTACTTGCCTTCTGTATTTTGGGGCAAATACTATATGATATTTACAATTCCATCTTGTGTGTGATAAACTATTCTTATCCATCAGGATGATAACCTCCTTTGTTAATATGTGCAGCTTGTCAGGCGTAACTATTTTATCATAGGAGGTTGTATTTTGCTTGAAGCTAAAGCTAATGTCTTCCACCTGCATAGCAGGTGGTTTTTTATTTCGCTCACTTCGTTCGCTCAACACACTTAAGTGTACAAGAAAAACTAATCTTGGATTTTCCAAGATTAGTTTTTTAATTGGTATTAATTTGAATTTTGTTGAATTGTGCCACTTCTGTACGCTTCAATTAAACTTTCCAAATCTTCAATAAGTTCTAGGATTTCTTCTCCTTCGTCTGTATCTTTTATGAGCATTCTTTTTGGGAATTCTTCCGTGATTGTAACTTCTGGAGTGTAGGCACCGTGAACTGATTCCATTACTTTAAAATTCTTGTGTTTTGCTATGGCTAAGTGATGAGAATTAAATGTCAACGTATATCCTGCAATTCCCGTTTTCTTTTGGTAAGCTTCTGAAATTCCACCATCTATTACATATGTTTTGCCATTAGCTGATACTGGTTTTTCTCCATTGATGCTTTTAACTGGGACGTGTCCGTTAATTATATGAGAAGTTTCAGGATTCATATTGAATTCTTCAAATATTTTGTCTGCGTATTTTTCAATCTTACTCAAACTGAAATAAGGATTGCTAACTTCTTTTCTGACATCTTTGTCAGTTATGAAGAAATTTTCGAATGTTGATATCTTGCTTTTCCCGAACATTGGCGATTTTGGACCGCACCACATGTACCAGAAAAAGTCCAACGCAGTTTGCCTGTCAGGGTCATTGTCATCCATATTTTTTGCTGAATTTATAATTCCTTCGAAGAAGTCCAAAAGTGATTTACCACTGTAGGTATTAGATTGATACGTAAATTCTTCAAAACTACCGTCCTTATTCATAGGAATACATCCGTGGAAAAGCAAATTGCTGTTTGCAATTTTGTACACTGAACCGTACGAGAACAAAAAATCCATGTGTTCTTTTAATCTGTGACTTGTTCTGAATGATTTTGAAATGCATTCGATAACTTCCTGTTCACTTGGAGTTAATTCAAGAGGATTTTCAGGATCAATTGTAGGGAATTTTATATCCAAAAGCGCATGAGGCTTACCATTTGCATCCTTGTAAATTCCATTTTTAAAATCGATTCTTTCAAGATATAATCTGTCTAATTGTTCAAATTCTGGATTTCTCTTGAAAAGTTGGTTCTCTAATTTGAATTGAATTATAGAAATTGCTTTGTGCATTCTTGCAGCGTGAAGCAAATCAGTTTCTGAGTGTTTGTTATCGTCCAAGATTCTGACTTTGAATCTTTCGCATGGATCATCATAATATGATTCATCTGCCAATGTAGACAATAATCTCAAATTAATTCCGTAACCATCTTCCAAAGATTGAAAATTATTGTAACTTATTGCATTTCTAACGACATTACACGCATTCACATAACTACCAAGATACGCTCCAATCCATGTAACATCGTGGTTGCCGTATTGAATATCCACATCTTTTTTAGCAATAAGAGTATCCATAATAATGTCCGGTCTTTTTCCTCTGTCGAAAATATCTCCGACGATGTGAAGCCAGTCAATGTTCAAATCTTGAATTAATTCACACAAAGTTATTATAAAATCTTCGCTAACTTCTATTTTAATGATGCTATCTAAAAGTTGATTAAAATATTCTTTTTTGTTCAATGATTCGTATTGAATGTTGAGCATTTCATCGATCAAATCTCTGTAGTAGAAAGGAGTTTGATTTCTGACTTTTTGTCTGGAATATTTACTGGCAACTCTTTTTGCTATTCTTATCAGATAAAAAATCGTGTCTCTAATCCATTTTTCTGTGTATTCATCGTTTTCCTTTGTAATATTGATAATTGTCTTAGGATCGTAAATTAAATTGGCTAACTGATTTTTTCTTGATTCAGATAATTTATCTTTGAATTCAAGGTCAATTTTAATTCTGGTATTACCAGAAGCGCTTTTAATAATTCTATTGAAACTATCGTATTGTCCGTGTAAATCAGATAAAAAGTACTCTGTTCCTTTTGGTAACACTGACAAAGAAGTCAAACTTATTATTTTGTTAGCAGCCTGTTCAATCGTAGGAAATTCTTTTGCAAGTAATTTCAAGTATTTTAAATTGTTCAATTTTCTACCTCCATAATACTATTATATATGAACTTTGAAAAAAAGAAATAGTTTGCCTATTGAAAAATAATTATGAATTTGATATAATTATAAGCGTAAAGATTTGTTAAGTATCAAACAAATATTTTTTTACTTATTAATCCTACACTATTAGTAGGAAATAAGAAGGAGGAAACATAATGAGTAAAATAGTTTTAATTGGAGCTAACCATGCAGGTACAGCTTGTGCGAACACAATATTGGATAATTACAAAGATGAAGAATTAGTAATTTTTGATCAAAACTCCAATATTTCATTCTTAGGATGTGGAATGGCATTGTGGATTGGAAAGCAAATCAAAGGCCCAGAAAAATTATTTTATTGTAGCAAAGAAGTTTTCGAACAAAAAGGTGCTACAGTCCACATGGAAACAAAAGTAGAAAACATCGACTACGACAAAAAAATTGTCTATGCAAAGGACAAAGACGGAAAAGAAATTCAAGAATCTTACGACAAGTTGGTATTGGCTACAGGATCTCAACCAGTTTTACCAGACATCGAAGGAATGGATTTGGAAAATGTTCAAAAAGTTAAAATTTTCCAAGACGCACAATCAGTGATAGACAAGATTAATCACGAAGAAATCAAAAAAGTTGTTGTTGTAGGAGCTGGATACATAGGTACTGAACTTGCAGAAGCTTTCAAGAGATTAGGCAAAGAATCTACATTGATTGAACATGGAGATACAGTGCTAAGAGGTTATTACGATGATAAATTCTGCAAAAAAATGGAAGATAACCTAAGAGATCACGGCGTAAATTTAGTATTTAATGAAGAAGTTGTAAAATTAGAAGGAACTGATGGAAAAGTAAGCAAGGTTATCACTGATAAAGGTGAATATGATTGTGATATGGTAGTAATGTCAATTGGTTTCAAACCAAATAGTTCACTTGCAAAAGATCATTTGAAATTGAACGATCATAAAGCAATAATCACTGACAAACATCAACAAACTTCAGATGAAAATGTATTTGCAGTTGGAGATTCTACAGTTATTTTCAACAACGCAACAGGAAAATTTGAATACGTTGCACTAGCTACAAACGCTGTAAGAAGTGGTATAGTAGCTGGTCACAATGTTTGTGGAACAAAATTAGAATCAAACGGTGTGCAAGGATCAAACGGAATTAAAATTTATGATTTGTGCATGGTATCAACAGGTTTGACAGTTAGAAATGCTGAAAAATTAGGAATGGAAGTTGAATACACTGATTTCACAGATTTACAAAAACCACCATTTATGGAAGAAAACAACAAAGAAGTTACTATCAGAATTGTTTACGATAAAAATTCACGCGAAATCAAAGGTTGTCAAATAATGAGTGAATATGATATTTCAATGATGATTCATATGTTTAGCTTGGCAATCCAAGAACATGTTACAATCGACAAACTAGCTCTTACTGATATATTCTTCTTGCCACATTACAACCAACCATACAACTATGTAACTATGGCAGCTATTCAAGCTTTATAATCAAAAAAATTAGCGACTACTTTTAATACAAGTAGCCGCTTTTTTATTTAGCCAAGAGCAACATCTAAAATCATCATTATAATAAATCCAATTATAATTCCATAAGTCGCTTGGCGTTCATATCCGTTACTGTGAGTTTCAGGAATAATTTCGTCGCTAATTACAAAAAGCATCGCCCCTCCTGCAAAAGCCAAAATAAATCCCAAAATAGGTGAGAACCAAGTTACAAGTCCGTAACCTAAAAACGCTCCAATTGGTTCTACTAATCCTGTAAATAATGCAATTAAGAATGCTTTTTTGACCGTGTAATTTTCTCTAACCAAAGACAAAGCTACAGCCAAACCTTCAGGCATATTTTGTAGGCCAATTCCTATTGCGATTGGAAGACCGTTTGCTACTGAATCTCCTCCAAAACCAACTCCAGTTGCCATACCTTCTGGGAAATTGTGAATTGTAATCGCAATTACAAACAACCATATTTTTTTCAAAGAATCTGAAGGATTCCCTTCAACTCTTTTGTCCAATAAATGCTCATGAGGAGAGTATTTGTCAATCAAATCTAAAAATACAGCTCCAGCTAAAATTCCAAGTGAAGAGATTAAAACTCCTCTAAAACCTCCACCGTTTTCTTCGATACTAGGTAAAATTAATGAAAAACAAGTCGCAGAAAGCATGACACCTGCAGCTGCCCCTAAAAATACATCTAATTTACCTTGACTAACATTTCTAGTGAAAAAAACGGGGATTGCTCCTATTCCAGTTAGAAGCCCAGGAACTATTAACCCTAACATTGTCAATAAAAATGGGTCAATATTTTTCATCATAAAAATCCCCCTTCAAAAATTTTAAAAATAAAATTTCTATTACTATTTTACTATGAATTCAAGAATTATCAAATATGGTATAATATTAAAAGATTTATATTATTTTTGAATTAGAAAACAAATTCGAAAAATTACTCGTAGTTTAACAATTGAAACGAGGTATTTATGCAAGCTATTTACAGAAAATATAGACCGGATACTTTCGATAAAGTTTACGGTCAAAAACATATAACTGATATTTTAAAAAATCAAATCGAAACGAAAAATATTTCTCACGCATATATTTTTTCCGGTTCAAGAGGAACAGGTAAGACTAGTTGTGCGAAAATTTTTGCAAGAGCTATCAACTGTTTGGATTTACAAGATGGAAATCCTTGTAACAAATGTGAAAATTGCCTAAGTTCTTTGGAAGAATCTACATTAGATATCGTGGAAATGGACGCTGCTAGTAACAGAAGAATTGACGATATCAGAGAACTGCGCGATAAAGTAATTTATCCGCCTACAAAATTAAAATACAAAGTTTACATTATCGACGAAGCTCACATGATTACCAATGAAGGATTTAACGCATTACTTAAAATCATGGAAGAGCCACCAAAACATTTGGTATTTATACTAGCTACGACAGAAATTGACAAAATTCCACAAACAATTCTATCCAGATGTCAACGTTATGAGTTCAAGATGATTAATGCCAAGGATATTTCAGATAATATCAAATATATTTTGAACGATTTGAACAGAAAAATGGACGACGATGCGATTGAACTTATTGCCAACAAAGCTGATGGTGCAATGAGAGATGCGTTGTCTATTTTGGATCAAGTTCTTAGCATTGAAAAAGATAATATAACAAAACAAGATATAAATGATATACTTGGTATTGTCGACAATAAAGGAATTTTCAAGCTTGTTAATAGTATCATAAAAAAAGATGCCGCAGAAGTTTTGAATAATTTGTACACAATATCACACAATAAGCCTGTCGAAAATGTTATGGATGAACTGTTAAATCATTTTAGAAATTTGTTGTTATCGAAAAATGGTCTTGAAAACATCAGACAGAACAATACTCAATACAATGATGATTACAATTCACAATCTGAATTGATTACGAATAGGCAAATAGTCGAAAGTATGTCGATTATAATAGAGCATCAGAAAAAACTTAAACAGGCTGATAATCAAAAAGCTCTGCTTGAAATTTTGGTAATGAGACTAATAGATTATATTGATTACGACGATTTGATTGCAAGAGTGAATACTTTGGAAGATAAGCTCAACAATATTGAACAAAACGGGATTAAGATCAATTCTACACAAAAATTAGTCGAATTTGATGAAAAAATCGATAAAAACATAGAAATTTCACAAAAATCTTCAGAAAAAGCAGAAAAATCAGATGAATTATCCATTAAAAATGATATAATAAAGACTGATGAAAAAATCGACGATAATTTTGAAGACAATAATGTTGAAAATGAAGATTCATTTGAAAAACTAAGAGAAGTTTTGAGAGAATTCGACAAAGTTCCAAAAGAATTAGCTGATGATATCAAAGCTAGTTTGGAGAATGGCAAGTTGGTTTTGAAGACTAATCAGTTGTATTTGTACACTTTGCTTCCTCATAAGAAAGTTATTGAACAATTACTTAAACCGCATTACGATTTTAAGGTTTTGGATTTACAAATTGACGATGAAGCAGAGAAAAAAGTAAACGAGAATGTTAAAAAATTACAAAATTTGTTTGGAGAAAATGTCCAAATAATCGAAAAATAGGAGGAATTATGGGAAATAAATTTAGAGGCGGAATGCCTGGCATGGGAAACATGGGTAACATGATGAAACAAATGCAAAAAATGCAAAGACAAATGGAAGAAACTCAAAAAAGATTAGAAGAAACCGAAGTTAGTGCAACTAGTGGTGGCGGAGCTATTGAAGTTGTAGCAAACGGCAAAAAAGAAATAGTTTCTATTAAAATAGATGAAGATTTGGTAAAAGATGGCGATGTTGAAATGCTTCAAGACATGGTGATGGTTGCTGTTAATGACGCTATCAAAAAAGTGTTGGACATGAGTGAGTCTGAACTTGGAAAAATCACTGGAGGAATTAATATTCCAGGATTCTAAATAAGGGGGGATAATTTTGTCACTATACCCTAAAGCAATGGATGAATTGATTAAAAATTTGTCCAATTTGCCAACTATTGGCAGAAAAAGTGCGAGAAGATTAGCTTATAGAATTATAGACATGGATCCTAAAAAAGTCGATGAGCTTGTAGAGAGCATTGTAAATGTGAAGACTAATATTAGACCGTGTGCTAATTGTGGAAATCTTACTGATAAAAAATTATGTGATATTTGTTCCGATCAAAAAAGAGATAACAGTGTCATAACTGTCGTAGAAGACTCAATGAATGTTATTTCAATTGAAAAAACTGGAGAATACAACGGGAAATATCACGTTTTAGGAGGATTATTATCTCCAAGGGATAATATTGCTCCGCAAGATTTGAATTTGGAAAATTTGTTTTTGAGATGTAAAAAAGATTATGTTAAGGAAGTTATCCTGGCATTATCACCAACAACTAACGGAGATTTAACAACCAACTTCATAATAGAAGTTCTTAAAAATGAAGAATACAACGTAAAAGTTTCCAGAATTGCAATGGGAGTACCATTGGGAGCTAATTTGGAATATTATGACGAAATGAGCTTGTACAAAGCTATTTTGGATAGAAGAGAAATAAAATAATCATAATCTGCAATTCTTGTAGATTATGATTTCTTACGTTTAAATGTTTGTAATAAAATGGAATGGAGGAAAATTTAATGGATTCAAATAGAATTAAAGAAGCAATCAAATTTTCGTCTCCAATTATGTTGGGATATATTCCTATAGCGATGGCTTTTGGTTTGTTGTGCAAAGGTCAAAACATTAGCATGTTGGATTCGACTTTGTTTTCTTTTGTTTTCTATTCTGGAGCAGCACAATTCATGGCAGTTGAATTATTAGGTGCTGGAGTAGGTATGTTTTCCATCGTGTTGTCGGTATTTTTATTAAATTTGAGATTGTTCATAATGTCGACTTCTTTGGGAATTCATACACAAAAAATAAATCCGAAAGCACTTCCTGTAATAGGATTTATGTTGACAGATGAAGCATTTTCCGTGATGAGTTTTAACAAAGAAAAGCTTAACACAGAATTTGCGTTGGCAGTGGAATTAGGACCTTATTTGGCTTGGGGAATATTTACACCAGTTGGATATTTAATAGGACAGTTAATGCCAAAATCAGTCCAAACATCATTAGAAGTAGGACTTACTGCGATGTTTATCGCACTGGTAGTACCATCTATTAAGAAAAGTTCGAATGGTTTGGTAGTTAGTTTGATTGGCGTTGTAACTTATGCAATTATTTTTTATTTGAAATTTATACCATCTGGATGGGATATAATCTTAGCAATTTTATTATCATCATACATCGGATTGAAAGTAATTATGAAAAGAGGTCAAAATGTATAATATAATTTTAATTTTATTATGTAGCTTAGTTACAGCGGTTCCTAAGATATTACCTCTTAAATATTTAAAAGGAAAACAACTTTCCAGACAAACCGCTGAATTTTTAAATATAATACCATATACATCATTAAGTATCATGGTTATAAGGGGAATTCTAACAGCTTCAAGTGAAATGCTAATTCCTACAATTGTAGCTTCAATCGTAGCAATTATTATCGCTTATTTGAAAGAAAATGTTGGACTAACAATTATATTAGCAGTTCTAACAGCATTTATTTGTTTGAAATTTTTCTAAAAAAATACCTTCTGTAGCTCAAAATCAAGCCGCAGAAGGTTTTTGTTTTTATTTTACTTTTCTAATATTGCAATGTTGTCTTTTGAAAACTGGGGATCCTGAAATTGGATCGAAGATTTCGTTGTCAATTAACATATTAATATTCGCATCTTTCCATTTGTCATCTTGGCTGAATGAACCACCACCGACATTTATTTCCAAATCGTGACGATTTGACATATTATTAGTAACTGCTTGAAGGATTACACTTGCTCTATCGTTGTATACTTCAACCAAATCCATATTTTCAATTCCTAATTCTTTAGCATCATCTTCATTCATTATAACTTGTGGATATTCTTGGTGTTGCAATAATCCATCGATGTTCAAATGTTGTGTTCTGAATGTCGTATGAATTCTTGCACCTGTGTTCATAGTAAATGGATATTTGGATAATTTCTCTGATTTTTCTTCTTCATTTTCAAATCCGTCGTCATAAACTGGGATAGGTGAGAATCCATACTTTTCTAAAAGTTTTGAATGAATTTCAATTTTTCCAGTTTCTGTATTAAATGAATCGTATTTTTTGTAAGACACTTCAGGTTTTTTGTCGAAATGATATACACCATTTTCCTTTAATTCTTTTAAAATTTCTGGTGTGTGATAAAAAGCTTTATCCAATAAATCATCGAAATTTTCAGGGTAGTATTCACCAAATCCTAGTGTATCTGCAATTTTTTTCAAAATAAAAATATTTGGAAGAGAATTGCCCAATGGTTCTATTAATTTTTCTTTAATTTCAATGTGATCTGGATATATTGCGTAGCGGTCTTCTTCGTAATAAGTTGTAGCAGGTAGGATGACATCTGCAAAGTATGCATCTTCAGTCATAAATCTATCGCAAGTTACGAAGAAATCCAAACTTTTTAACGCTTTTCTGTAAAGTTGACTGTTAGGATAATTTACAGACATACATGAGCCCAAATTGATTAGACCTTTTATTGGATAAGGGTTGGATTCTAATATTGCTTGTGGAAGTTTCGTAAATTGTGGTTGTCCGATTAATTTATCGAAAAGAGGGAATTCTTTTGAACCGATTTTTTCGATATTTTTTGCGTTATTTGGTGGGTTTTGTACTCTCTTCATTGGCTTGTTCTTATTAATCAAAAGTCCGCCTTTGACATCTAAATTTCCCAACAAGCTCCACAAAATATACAATGAACGTATAGTTTGAACTCCACAGTGTGAATATTCAAGTCCTGTGTATGATTTAAGAGCAACTGTGTTGTCGAAGAGTAAATTTGCCAACTCTTTTATTTTGTCAACTTCAAGTCCTGTGATTTTTGATGTTTTTTCCAAATCAAATTGTGTAAAATATTCCTTGAATTCATCGTAACCGTAAGTGTATTTTTCGATAAAATCTTGGTCAAGTTTATCTTTTAAGTAATTTAGTATTCCAAGAATTAGTACCATATCAGTTCCGCTGTTGACGATGTATTTGTAGTCAGCGTATTCTATAATATCTGAATTGTAATGGTCTACGGCTATGATTTTCATTCCTTCATTTTTTCTTTTTATCATATTATTATAGAAAAATGGAGGAGAATCTGTTTTGGGATTGGCACCCCACACACAGAGCATTTCAGTGTTTTGCAAATCGCAAACTAGATTTGGTGCACTTAATCCGAAAACAGTTTGTGGAGCAAATATGCCGAACGATACAAAACACAATGAACCAACTGATCCGTTGTTCGGACTTCCAATTGGAGACAAGAATCCTCCGTTATCAGTGTTAGGCATTTGAATTGAAATAAAATCGTTCGTAGTTGTGTCAAATGCGCCTCTACCAAAATGACTTGAAATTGATTTTGCACCGTATTGTTCAATTATTTTAGAACATTTTTCTTTGATAAGTTCCATGGCTTCATCCCATGAAGCTTTTTTGAATTCTAGAGTTCCTTTTTCACCAGTTCTGATCAAAGGATCAGTTAATCTGTCTTCTGAGTTTAGAATTTCGTCTGAATACAATCCTCTCAAACAAAGAGCGGAAGGTTTTTCGTCTGATTTTTTGATGGATTTTATCTTTCTGCCGTCCATGTCGCATTCCACATGGCATTGACCAGGACAAATTCCACAAATAGTTTTAATTTTTCCCATTGCATCTCCTATTATTATTTAAAATTTTTTATTTCGAAAATATCATACACGCATTCTTCATACGGATGAACATCTTCGATAATTTGTATACATTTTTTGATATTATTTTCTGTCGTGCGAAATTCTAATTTGATTTCGTCAACTTCGTTGATAATATTTTTTTCACCAGAAAAATTATTTGCTAAATCATTGGGCATAAAATGACCTTTTACTTTTGATGTAGTATAACAATAATCGTAATTTCCAATGGTTATAATTTTTTCTTCGCCTAGTTTTTTTTATTAACAAATCTATGTAATCTTCTGGTATGTATACATCTATTTTATATGTTATCATAAAAACTCCTTTCGCTCATGTTTATATTTTTTTTTGTTTGGGTATTTATATTGTATCAAAGAATTTAACGAAAAGGAGATTATTATGGATTTAAAATTGTATTACAAAGAAACTTGCCCATTCTGCAAGAAAGTATTGAGATTTATAGAAAAAAAAGGAATTAAGGATGTTGAATTAGTAGACATCAAAGCTGACGAAGCTAATGAAAAATACCTAATCGAAAAAGGTGGAATGGATCAAGTACCTTGCCTTTTCATTGATGGCAAACCAATGTATGAATCAATGGATATTATAAAATTCTTGGATGAAAAATTCCAATAAAATTCTAAACAATAGAAATTTTGCTCTCACATTTGTGGGAGCTTTTTGTTTGTCAAATTCAAAAATTATTACAATTAATCGTCATTTTTAAAAATTCAGATGATTTGTGATAGAATAAATATCGTAATAAAAAAAGTAGCAAACCTTTGGGATAGATTTGCTACTTAAATAACATTGGCAAGTTCATATTAGGAGGATGAACAACCATTTATTCTTATCACTATAATATCATAGAATTGAACTTAATAAGTTACAAATTTATTACGATTTAGGGAATTGAGGGGAATATGAAGGTAGGAATTATTGGAGCAGGAGCTAGTGGAGTTTTTGCGGCATTAATTTTAAAACAAAATTACATAGACACGACTGTTATTGAAAGAAACGCCAACGCTTTGAAGAAAATTTATGCAACAGGTAACGGTAGATGCAATTTTACTAATAGAAATGTATCGTACAAGAATTATCATGGTGAAAATCCAAAATTCACAATAAGTGCTATCAAAAAATTTGACAATTACGATGTTATTGAGTTTTTCAATGATATGGGAATTCCCGAAGTTGAGCTTGAAAATGGTAAGATTTTTCCGAAAAGTTTACAAGCTTCATCAATCGTAAAACAAATGATGTGCTTGGCAAATCACTTGGAAGTAGAATTCATCTACGATAGTTTTGTTGATGATGTTAGAAAAAACGGAGATGTTTTTGAAGTAAAATCCAACGGCTCATTGCACAAGTTTGATTATTTAATCGTTGCTTGTGGGTCTAAGGCTTACAAAAAAAGTGGATCTGACGGAAATGGATACATTCTCATGAAAAAATTGGGACACAATATTGTAAAAACTCATCCAGGAATTGTGCAATTGAGGCTAAATGGAGATAGTTTCAAAAAAATGAGCGGCACGAAATTCAAGGCTAATGCAAAATTAGTTATAGATAACAAGGAAGTTTTTGAATTTTATCACGATGTTTTGTTTACTGATTATGGAATTAGTGGGCCAACTATTTTGCAGTTATCAGGAGAAGCAATCAGAGCTAAAAACAAGGGATTGGATGTTAAAATAAGAATAGATACTGTGGATTTGGATGAGAATAAATTGTACGAACACTTAATCTACATAATATCTTTAAATTATTATAAGAAAATAAATGAGTTGTTGGTCGGTTTGATTAACGACAATTTGATTGAAGAAGTTTTGAATCAAGCAGGTATAAATTATGATATTAATGTGTGTGAGCTTAGCAAGGAAGAAGTTTATAAATTGGCTCACACGCTTAAAAATTTGGAATTTAGTGTTAGTGGATACAAGGATGAGGATTCTGGTCAGATAACTTGCGGAGGAATTGACACAGATGAGATCAATCCTTCTACTATGGAATCAAAAAAAATAAAAAATCTGTATATTATTGGTGAAATTATGGATGTCGACGGAGATTGTGGTGGATACAATCTTCAATGGGCTTTTTCATCGGCGTATTCTTGTGCGATGTCTATAATTAAAAAGGAGAACTAAATGAATAAAATGCAAAGAAAACTTATTGACTTAGATAACCACGGTCAAAAAGTTAGAGTAGGTTTGGTTGGTTGTGGCAAAATGGGATCGGGGCTTGTGAGTCAGTTGAGTAGAATCAAAGGAATGAGACCATCCGTTATTGTAGATAGACACGTCGACAAGTGCGTGACTGCTTTGAGAAAAGCAGGAGTAAAAGATGTAGATATTGTCAAAACAACTGATTTGAAAGTTGCAGAAAATGCTATTAAAAATAATTCTTTCGTTGTAAGTGATGATTATACTTTAAGTTACAAATTAGATATGATTGATGGAGTAATCGATGCAACAGGAAATCCTCCATTTGGAACACAACTTGCAGTAGAAAGTATTGAACACGAAAAGCATACTATTTTATTAAATGTAGAATGTGACGCTGTTGTTGGACCAATTTTAAATGAAATGGCTAACAAGAAAGGTGTTGTGTACACAGGATCTGCAGGAGATGAACCAGGAGCTATAATTCAATTGTCAGATTTTGCTCTTGGATTGGGATTCAAATTATTAGCTGTTGGTAAGGGCAAGAATAATCCATTGGATAATTACACTAATGAAGATATTTTACGAGAAGAAGCCTTGTCAAAAGGTTTGGTTCCAAAAATGTTGACATCATTTGTTGATGGAACTAACACTATGATTGAACTTACAGCTGTAGCAAATGCATTGGGATTTACTCCTGATGTTTTGGGTTGTCATGGAATTACAACAAACATTCACGATATTGCTGACGAATTTAAATTAAAAGAACAAGGCGGAATTTTAAATAATTACAATATAGTTGATTTTGCATTTGGAGTTGCACCTGGAGTTTTTGCGATTGTAACTCACGATACTAACGAAGTTCACGATTTGATGGAATACTTGTCAATGGGTAAAGGACCAAACTATACTTTGTATAGACCATATCATTTGACAAGTTTGGAAACTCCACTTACAATTTACGATGCAATTGTGGAAAAAGAACCAACAATTTATCCAAAATACGGTCAAGTTTCTGATACAATTACAGTTGCAAAAAGAGACATCAAAAAAGGCCAAATAATTGAAGGTATCGGTGGACACGATTGTTTCGGTAAAATCACATCTCACAAACATCAAATGGAAAATAATTTGTTGCCAATGCCAATCATCACAGAAAAAACAACCGCAAAAGTCGATATACCAAAAGACACATTGATTACTTACGATATGGTTAATCTGGATGAAGATCATATAATTACCAGACTTCGTAAGAGACAAGATGAATTGGGATTATAAAATTACAAAATAAATTTATTATCAGTCGATAAAAAGTTTTTCAAACTTTGAAATATCGACTGATTTTTATTTTTAAAATCAATTTTTATAAATCTTTGACAATGGATTTTAAAAGTGTTAATATCAATTTGTAATGTAATAAATAAACGTTTTTTGGGGGTTAATATGGATTACAGATTAGAGTCTGACAGTGTTGGTGAAAAACAAGTTCCAAAAGATGCATATTACGGTGTGCAATCTTTGAGAGGTATGGAAAATTTCCCGATAACAGGAAGAACTTTACACGAAGAATTAATTTATGGATTGACAATAGTTAAAAAAGCTTGTGCAATTGCAAACCACAGAGCAGGAATTATGAGAGAAGATGTCAAAAACGCAATCGTTTACGCATGTGACAAAATTCTTGAAGGAGAATATCACGATCAATTTTTGACTGATCCAATTCAAGGTGGAGCAGGTACTACTGCTAACATGAATGCAAATGAAGTTATTGCAAACATTGCCAACGAAAAACTTGGCGGCGGATTGGGAACTTATGAATATGTTCATCCAAACGATCACGTTAATATGAGTCAATCTACAAACGATGTTTTTCCAACTGCAGGTAAGATTGCAACTTTAAGACTACTAATAAAAGCTTTAAATGAATTAAAGCAATTAGAAATTTCTTTGCTAAATAAATCTGTGGAATTTGATGATGTACTTAAAATGGGACGTACTCAACTTCAAGATGCAGTTCCAATTAGATTGGGACAAGAATTCCACGCATATTATTCAGTAATAAAAAGAGATATCAAAAGAATTAGAAGATCATCAGATCAAATCGAATCTATAAATATGGGAGCGACTGCCATTGGTACAGGAGTAAATGTAGACAAAGTGTACTTTACAAATATAGTTCCTATTCTTGCAGAATTAACAGGATTTGATTTGCATCAAGCAGAAGATTTAATAGATGGAACTAATAACCTTGATGGACTTGTAGAAATATCTTCAGCCGTAAAATCAACAGCTGTAAGTTTGTCAAAAATGGCAAGTGATTTGAGATTAATGAGTTCAGGACCAAAGACAATGGTAGGAGATATTGAGCTTCCAGCAAGACAAAATGGTTCATCAATTATGCCGGGAAAAGTAAATCCTGTAATTCCAGAAGTTGTTAACCAAGTTGTTTTCAGAATTATCGGTAACGATAACACAGTTACAATGTGTGCAGAACACGGACAATTGGAACTTAATGCATTCGAACCAGTTTTGTTCGATAGTTTATTCGAATCTATATCTATATTGACTAATGCAGTGAGAACTTTCAGAGAAAACTGCATAATTGGTATCAAACCAAACAGACAAAAACTTTCAAACGACGTCGAAAAATCAGTAGGAATAGTTACAGCACTTGTTCCTCATATTGGATACAAAAAATCAGCAGAAATCGCAAAACGTGCATTGAGTACAGGAATTACTGTTAGAAATATCGTATTGGACGAAAAAATCTTAACAGAAGATGAATTAAAAGAAATCCTTGATCCAATTGCAATGACAATGCCTGGAATTGCAGCAGAATATTTGATTAAACAAAAACAACAAGCCTACATTGAAAAGAAGAAACAAGAAGATAAGGAACAAAAAGCAAAAAAATAAATTAAAATTTTCAAAAAGTCTGTTATCAAAGTAAATCTTTGGTAATGGGCTTTTTTATAATTTCGGAGAAAAAAATTTACATTATTTTAAATTTGCTAATATGTTATAATTTATCTAGGTGATATGATGAAAAATAATACTAAAAATGCAGACAATGTTATATTGGCGATATCAAATGTTTTAATGGTGGTTTTCGTATCTACTTTGCTTAGAGGCCACAACATAATATCGTTGTTAATTTTACTTGCGTGGGCAGTTTATGCGTCGCAAAATAAAATGATTTTACCGAAAAGTCTTGAAAGAAAAAGAACAAAATTTGAATACGGAAGTTTTATCGTTTTGTTAATAGGTTTTATGTTGATTTATTACCATCCTAATAAGGTCTATGTGTTCTTAACATATCTTACTTTTTTTGTTTACAACACACTTTTGTGGATGAACATGATTAGAATGAGAGCTATTAATAAAGAAAATAATAAGAAATCTAACAAAAAGAAATAAAGAGGTATATGATGAAAATTATGGTAATCGGGCCTGGCAGATGGGGAAGTTTCATCGCTTGGTATTTGAAAAAAATTGGTCATGAAGTTTTGTTGTATGGTTTGAATGGAACTGAAGATTTCGAAAACTTCAAGAAAAGTCGCACGAATGGAATTATAACTTTGCAAGATGATTTGGAATTAACTGATGATATTACAAGAACAAAAGAATGTGATGTTATTCATGTTAGTATCAACGCACAAGGTTTTAGAAATGTGTGTGAAGAACTAAAGTCAATTGGAATTGAGGATAAAATTATCGTTACTAATATGAAGGGAATTGAGATTTCGACTGGAAAAAGATTATCTGAAGTCTGCAAAGAAATTATGGATGAATCCAACAAAGTCGCAGCTTGGATTGGACCGGGTCATCCACAAGAATTTTACCGAAATGTTCCAAATTGTATGGTGATTGACTCAGAAGATGAAGATGTGAAAGAATTGTTGATTGAAAATTACAGTTCGGATTTGATTAGATTTTATTACGGCCAAGATTTGATTGGAAATGAAATCGGCGCAGCTTACAAAAACGTAATTGGAATTGCTGCGGGAATGTTGGATGGAATGAAAATAAGTTCTTTGAAGGGAGCTTTAATGAGCAGAGGTTGTAGAGAAGTTGCAAGGTTTATTAAAGCTTCGGGAGGTAAAGAGCTCAGCGCGTACGGACTTTGTCACTTGGGAGATTATGAGGCTACAGTGTTCTCACAATACTCTCACAACAGAATGTTTGGAGAAATGTATGCGAAATCAGAAAAATACGATAAATTAGCTGAAGGATACTACACTGTAAAAGCTATTAAATTACAAGCGGACAAAATGAATTTGGATTTACCGATTAACAATGCAGTGTACAAAGTTTTGTACGAAAATTCAAAATGCGAAGAAGAAATCGACAAATTATTCAGTAGAAGTTTGAAAAAAGAATTTTATTAACAAAAAACAAATTAGAAGTGCAAAAAAGCACTTCTTTTTTTGATTAAAATGCTTGACAAATGGATTTTAAGTTTATATAATATACAAGTCAAGTAAAAAGGTTGACGGTGATTGAATGGAAAAATTATTAAATATTACCATGATGTTTGATTATTATGGTAAATTGCTTACGAAAAGAGAATACGATGTAATTGACAAATACTACAATGAGGATTTGTCATTAAATGAAATTGCTCAAATTTGTGATATTTCAAAACAAGCTGTAAGTGATAGTTTGAAAAGAGCTGAAAATAAGCTTTATGAATACGAACAAAAACTTGGCTTAATTGAAAAATCAAAAAAGAGTCATCAATTTCTTAGAAAAATCAGAAATGATCTTTTCTCTTTGTCACCAGAAATCAAAAGCAAAGAAATTGAAAATATCATTATAGATATAGAAAATTTCTTAAATGATTTAGAGGATGTGGAAAATGATATTTGAAAATTTGTCCGATAAATTACAAAATGCCTTGTCAAAATTGACCAACAGAGGAAAGCTAACAGAAAAAGATATAGATGTTGCAATGAGAGAAGTTAAACTTGCTTTATTGGAAGCGGACGTTAACTATAAAGTTGTTAAAGATTTTATATCTCAAGTAAAAGAACGTGCTATCGATTCTTCTGTTTTAGAAAGTCTTACTCCAGGTCAACAAGTTATTAAAATAGTTAATGAAGAATTAACTAAAATGATGGGTGAAAAGGAAGAAAAACTTAACGTTTCACCAATGAAACCTACAGTAATTATGCTTTGTGGTTTGCAAGGGGCAGGTAAAACAACTCATGCCGGAAAACTTGCATTAAATTTGAAAAACAAAAACAAAAGCGTCTTACTTGTAGCGTGTGACATTTACAGACCTGCTGCCATTAAACAACTTCAAGTTGTTGGTGGAAAAGTTGGGGTAGAAGTATTTGAAATGGGACAAACAAATCCCGTTGAAATTTCAAAAAAAGCAATCGAAGAAGCTAAGAAAAAGAACATTGATTATGTAATTATAGATACTGCCGGTCGTCTTCATATTGACGATACTTTGATGGATGAGCTGAAAAATATTAAACAAGAAGTTAATCCTTCAGATATTTTGTTAGTTGTGGATGCGATGACTGGACAAGATGCAGTGAATGTTGCAGCTAAGTTTAACGAGGATTTGGATATTACAGGAATTATCCTTACTAAGTTAGACGGTGATGCAAGAGGTGGCGCTGCTTTATCAATCAGACAAGTAGCTGATAAGCCTATTAAATTTATAGGTGTAGGTGAAAAACTTGGAGATTTAGAGCCGTTCCATCCGGACAGAATGGCATCTCGTATCTTGGGTATGGGAGATGTTCTTAGCCTTATCGAAAAAGCACAAAATCAATTTGACGAGAAAAAGGCAAAAGAATTAGAAGAAAAGATTAAAGCTCAAAGTTTTGACTTTAATGATTTTCTTGACCAAATGCAGCAAATCAAAAAAATGGGACCTATGCAAGATATTCTTGCAATGATTCCTGGCGTAGATAGTAAAATGCTTAAACAAGTGAATTTCGATAACAAAGAATTTGATAAGATTGAAGCAATTATTAAATCTATGACCAAAGAAGAAAGAGAAAATCCAGATATCATTAGTATATCTAGAAGAAAAAGAATTGCTAAAGGATGCGGTCAAGATCAAGTAGCGGTTAACAAACTTTTGAAACAATTCAAAGAAATGAAAGTTATGATGAAAAATATGGGAGCGCTACAAAAGAAATTTGGTAAAAAAGGTAAAATGAAAATGCCTTTTTTTAGATAATAAGTTATGGAGGTAAATTATGTCAGTAAAAATTAGATTGAAAAGAATGGGAGCAAAGAAGAAACCATTTTATAGAATAGTTGTCGCAGATTCAAGATGTCCTCGTGATGGTAAATTCATCGAAGAAATCGGATATTACAACCCATTAGTTGAAGAAAAAACTGTTAAAGTTGATAGCGAAAAAGTTCAACAATGGATTAAAAACGGTGCAAAACCTACAGATACAGTAGACAGATTATTCAAAAATAATGGAGTTTACGAAGCAAAATAATAATACAAGTTGGGAGTTGTCATGGAAAAATTAGTTAAAACAATTGCTACTGCGTTAGTTGATAATAAAGAAGCAGTTGAAGTAACATCAAGACAAGACAAACATACGGTTATTATAGAAATTAAAGCAGATTCCAAAGATTTGGGGAAAATTATAGGAAAAGAAGGGAAGATTGCCAAGGCAATTAGAACTATTACTAAGGCAGCTGCTATTAAGAGTGGCGAAAAAGTTGTCGTAGATATTTTGCAATAATGGAATATATAGCTGTAGCAGAAGTGCTCAATACTCATGGTATTAAAGGATGTCTTAAAATGAGACCGTTGACTGATAATATCGAAAGATTTGACGAAGATATTTGTTATTATCTCGGGGATAAAAAAGTTGAGGTCAATATTCAAAATTATAGAATGTACAAGGGTTTTTTGTACATTGATTTTGAAGAATTTAACGATATTAATGAAGTTCTTGAATTCAAAAAACAGTTTTTATATATAGATGAAAAAGACAGATACGAATTGAAAGATGGAAGCTTTTACATTGACGATTTGATAGGCTTGAAAGCTTATAGTAATGGTGAATACATCGGAGATTTGGTTGAAGTTTTGAGCGTTTATAGTAATGATGTATATGTAATAAAAAATGATGAAAAAGAATTTATGATACCTGCTGTAAAAGAGTTCATTAAAAAAATAGATTTAGAAAATGGATTAATCGATGTAGTTATAATTGAGGGTATGTGATGAAATTTATAATTCTCACATTATTTCCAGAAAGTTTTGATTACTTAAAATCATACGGCGTCATAGGAAAAGCAGTCCAAAACAATCTCATTGAACTTGAAGTGGTTAATATTAGGGATTACACTAAAAATAAACACAAAAAGGTAGACGATGAGATATATGGTGGCGGAGCTGGGATGCTTATGACTTGCCAACCAATTTATGACTGCTTGGAAGATGTGAACAAAAACAAATCAAAAGTTGTGTTTATGTCTCCTCAAGGGAAAGTTCTTAATCAACAAAAGTGTATAGAACTTTCAAAAGAAAAAGAAATAGTCATTCTTTGTGGCCATTACGAAGGTGTCGACAGTAGAATCATCAATCATTATTGTGATGAGGAGATTTCTATTGGAGATTATGTTATGACTGGTGGAGAATTAGGAGCTATGGTTCTTATAGATTGTGTAAGCCGAATGATTAACGATGTTTTGGGAAATGATGAAAGTTATAAGACAGATTCGCACTACAATTTATTGCTACAGGAAGATTCCTACACAAGACCCAGAGTATTTAACGGATATGAAGTTCCTGAAGTTTTATTATCAGGAAATCACGAAAAAATCGAACAGTGGCGAGAAAAATCAAGACTAAACAACACTAAACTTAAAAGAGAAGATATATATCAGAAATATCTGAAAGAAAAAAACCAAGGAGGATCATAATGGATATTATAAAAACATTAGAAGATGAACAATTAAGAGAAAATAAGTTCGACTTTCATGTTGGCGATACTGTAAAAGTAGACTACCTTATCAAAGAAGGTAATAAAGAAAGAGTTCAAGTTTATGAAGGAACTGTAATTAAAATGCAAGGAACTGGACTTAGAAGAACTTTCACAGTAAGAAGATTAGCTTACGGTGTAGGAGTAGAAAGAACTTTCTTAATCAACTCACCAAGAGTAACTAACGTAAGATTAGTTAGAGAAGGTAAAGTAAGAAGATCAAAATTATTCTACTTAAGACACAGAGAAGGTAAAGCTGCTAAAGTTAAAGAAAAACAAAAATTCTAAATTGAGTGCTGAGGTTTTCTCAGTACTTTTTTTAGATGGAAAGGAAATAACATGGACATTAATAATATAAACTGGTATCCAGGGCACATGAAAAAAGCTATTGACAAGATAAAAGAAAACATGAAACTTGTCGACATAGTTTTGGTTCTTGTGGATAGCAGAATTGTAAGATCATCCATGAATCCAGTTATAGAAGATATCTTAAAGGATAAGCCGCAATTGATTTTATTGAACAAGATGGACATGGCAGATCCTAAAATTACACAAAACTGGATTAATTATTTTGCAAAGAAAAATATAACAGCACTTCCAATTGATAGCAAAAACGGTAAAAATTTGGATAAAATTGAGCCAACAGCTAAAAAGATTTTAGAAGATGTACTTGCTAATAGAAAAGACAAAAACATAAAATCAGAAATTATTAGAATGATGATAGTTGGTATTCCAAATGTTGGAAAATCTACTATAATCAACAAATTATCCAACAGACAATCTGCCAAAACAGGAAACACTCCAGGTGTTACAAGGACTAATCAGTGGATTAGAATAAAAGGCAAGATGGAATTGTTGGATACACCAGGTGTTTTGTGGCCAAAATTCGAAGATAATGAAATAGGACTTAATTTGGCATTTACTGGAGCTATCAAAGATGAAATTTTGGATGAAGAAAACTTAGCGTACAAGCTCATCGAGAAACTAATGAGTATTGATCCACAAATTTTAGAAAAAAGATATTCGATTGATACACAAAGCAAGGAAACAATCGAAATAATGGATGATATTGCTATAAGACGTGGCTGTTTGTTAAAAGGAAAAAATATTGATTATTCTAAAGTTTCATCAATAGTTATAGATGAATTTAGAAAAACAAAGTTAGGAAGAATTTCATTAGAAGATGTTTGCGATTGATTATAACGAATTTGAGGAAGAATTAATTTGTGGCGTAGATGAAGTTGGAAGAGGACCATTAGCAGGTCCTGTTGTGACATGCGCAATTATTATGCCTAAAAATTGTGAGATAATAGACGGAGTCACTGACTCAAAAAAGCTTTCTGAAAAAAAGAGAATTAAATTCAAGGATATGATTTTGGATCAAGCTTTGGCATACAGTGTAAATTTTGTGGATCAAAGTGTGATTGATGAGATTAACATCAAGCAAGCCACGAGATTATCCATGAAAAGAGCTGTAGAAAGTTTGAAAACAAAGGACAATAAATTCATAAAACCTGATTTGATTGTAATTGATGCAGAAATTATTGACACAGATATTAAACAAATGTCATTTGTCAAAGGTGACGAAAAATTATATCCGATTTCTTGTGCATCAATTGTAGCAAAGGTTATAAGAGATGAGTACATGAAGGATATGGCTACTATCTATCCACAATACGGCTTTGAAAAACACAAGGGATACGGAACTAAACTTCACAGAGAAATGATACTTGAACATGGAGAGTGTCCACTTCATAGAAAAACTTTTTTGAGGAAATTATATGAAAATGGAAAAAAACCGAGGTAAATTTGCCGAGGATTACGCTTGTGAATATTTAATAGAAAAAGGTTACGAAATTATTGACAGGAATTATTCCGAGAGAATTGGGGAACTAGACATAGTTTGCACTTACGAAAATTATTTGGTAATAGTTGAAGTAAAAGCAAGGACTGATGACAAGTTCGGCGCTCCTTCTGATTTTGTAACTTTGGGAAAACAAGACAGAATAAGAAAAACAACAGAAATTTATATCGACAAAAATGATTTGTACGATTATCAGCCTAGATTTGATGTGATAGAAATTTATTTGGATAATTTCAAATTAAATCACTATATTGACGCATTTTAATATTGACAATGGGCTAGTATTTTTATATAATATCAAGGTCAAGCAAATATATTGACACAAAGAGGTTTTAATATGTATAAAGTAGCAGTGCTTACAGTATCAGACAAGGGTTCTCAAGGAAAAAGAGAAGATTTAAGTGGTAAAAAAATTATAGAAATTATCGAAAAAAACGGCTATAAATTAGAAAAATATGATATTGTAGCAGATGAAAAAGAACTTATAAAAGAAAAATTAATCGAGTATTCCAATGAAAATATTGAGTTGATTTTGACTACGGGTGGAACAGGATTTTCAAAAAGAGATGTAACTCCTGAGGCTACATTAGAAGTTTCAGAAAAACTTTGTTTGGGAATTAGTGAAGCGATTAGAAATTATTCGATGACGATTACAAAAAGAGCAATGCTTTCAAGAGCTGTTTCAGTTATTAGAAAAAACTCCCTCATAATAAATATGCCGGGTAGTCCTAAGGCTGTTGAAGAAAGTTTGGAATACATAATTGATACGTTAGATCACGCTTTGAAAATTTTACAAGGCGATGCATCAGAATGTGCGAGAAAATAGTTGTTCATAATTAATTAGTAATGTATAATATATGATAGATAATTGTAGGAGGTATATATGATACAAGCAGGAGATTTTAGAAAAGGCACAACTTTTGAAATGGATGGAGATGTATGGCAAATTATAGATTTCCAACACGTTAAACCAGGAAAAGGTGCAGCTTTTGTAAGAACAAAAATCAGATCAGTTATGACTGGTTCAAACAGAGACATGACATTCAATCCTAACGAAAAATATGAAGAAGCTAGAATTGAAACAAGAGAAATGCAATACTTATACAACGATGGAACTTTATATTATTTCATGGACCCAGAATCTTATGAACAATTACCAATTGATAAAGTTAGTGTTGAAGAAGCTATTCTTTATATAAAGGAAAATGATATGGCAACAATCAAATTTTTCAAAGGTAAAGCATTCCAAGTTTCTCCGCCAAACTTTGTTGAGTTAGAAATCACTCAAACAGAACCTGGTATTAAAGGTAACACTGCAACAGGAGCTACAAAACCAGCTACTGTAGAAACAGGCGCTACAGTTAACGTACCTTTATTTGTAAACGAAGGAGATAAAATCAAGATAGATACAAGAACTGGAGAATATTTGTCAAGAGTTTAGTATTTATTGACTTTTCAACGCGTTTATGATAAAGTAGTACGGTGGATTTTGTCCATACTAATAGAGGAGGTCTAATATGAGAGATAAAGTAATTTTAGAATGTACTGAATGCAAGAGCAGAAATTACACTACTAAAAAGAATAAAAAACTTCACCCTGATAGAGTGGAAACTAACAAGTATTGTAAATTCTGTAAAAAGCACACTCTACACAAGGAAACAAGATAGGAGGAGCTTATGGCAGCGAAAAATACGCAAAATTCTAATCAAAAATCAGCCCAAAAAAATCAAGGATTTTTGAAAGGCGTGAAGACTGAATGGAATAAAATTGTCTGGCCGACACCAAAGGAAACTTTAGAATACTCAATAGTAGTAGTTATAATTTCCTTTATAGTTGCATTAATCGTATACGGATTAGATACTGTGTTCCAACGTTTAATTGGACTATTTATTTAGAAAGGAACAGTATCCACAATGACCGAAAAAAATAACACATTTATTGAAAATGCAACTGAAGATTTTAAGGAACGTGCCAAAGAGGGAAAATGGTATGTAGTACATACTTACTCTGGACACGAAGGTAAAGTAAAAGTTAATATTGAAAAAATGGTAGAAAATCGTGGTTATATCGACGATATATTTGAAGTAGTAGTACCTACTGAAGAATATGTTTCAGAGGTCGGTGGAGCTAAAAAGTTAAAAGAAAGAAAGATCTTCCCCGGTTATGTTTTCGTTAAGATGACAATTACCGATGTCTCATGGTATTTAGTTAGAAATACCAGAGGTGTTACAGGATTTGTAGGACCAGAATCCAAACCTGTAGCAGTTAGTGAAAAGGAAATCCAAAAATTCGCTCTTAAAAATCAATCTTACTCTAAAAAAGAAATTGATGTTAATGTGGGAGACAATGTGAATATTGTTTCTGGAGCATTTAGCGATCAAGTAGGTATTATTGAAGAAATAAATACTGAAAAAGCTATCTGTAAAGTTTTAATTTCCTTGTTCGGCAGAGACACATCTGTTGAAATTAGCTTTGATGATATCGAAAAAATATAAATTTGAATATAAGTTATTTAATTAATTTCATATAGATCGATGTGGGAGGTTAGCCCCGATAACCACAATAGTTTAAGGAGGAACTAATATGGCTAAAAAAGTACAAGCAATAGTAAAGTTACAAATTCCTGCAGGTAAAGCAACACCTGCACCACCAGTAGGTACAGCACTTGGACCTCACGGTGTTAATATAATGCAATTTACAAAAGAGTTTAATGCAAAAACTCAAGACCAAATGGGAATGATTATTCCAGTTGTTATGACTGTATACCAAGACAGATCATTCACATTTATAACAAAAACTCCACCAGCACCAGTTCTTATTAAAAAAGAATTAGGATTAAATTCTGCTTCAGGAGAACCTAATAAAACTAAAGTTGGACAATTAACTAAAGAACAAGTTAAGAAAATTGCTGAAATTAAAATGCCTGACTTAAATGCAGCAAACTTAGAATCTGCTATGAGTATGATTAAAGGTACAGCAAGAAGTATGGGAGTTACAGTAGAAGAATAGTGGGAGATTTAGTTCGTTAGAACCACAAGGAGGATTATATGGCAAAAAAAGGTAAAAAATATCAAGAAAGTGCAAAATTAATTGATAGAACAGTTGAATATAAATTAGACGAAGCAAGTAAATTAGTTGTTGAAACTGCTAAAGCTAAATTTGACGAATCAGTAGAATTACACGCAAAATTAGGTGTAGATAGTAGACACGCTGACCAACAAGTTCGTGGTACTATCGTACTTCCTCATGGTACAGGTAAAGACCAAAAGGTAGCTGTATTTGCAAAAGGTGAAAAAGCTGAAGAAGCAAAAGCTGCAGGAGCAGATTTTGTAGGAGCAGAAGATTTAGCAGAAAAAATCCAAAAAGAAGGTTGGTTAGGATTTGATGTTGCAGTAGCTACTCCAGACATGATGGGTGTAGTAGGTAGAATTGGTAGAATCTTAGGACCTCAAGGTTTAATGCCAAACCCTAAAGCTGGTACAGTAACTATGGATGTTACAAGTGCAATCAAAGAAATCAAAGCTGGTAAAGTTGAATATAGAACTGACAAGAGCAATATTATTCACGTTCCAGTTGGTAAAGTTTCTTTCGGAGAAGAAAAAATTGCTGAAAACATCAATGCGTTAATGCAAGCAATATTGAAAGCAAAACCAGCTTCATCAAAAGGTAAATATATTAGATCTTTAACAATTGCTTCAACAATGGGCCCTGGAATCAAGGTTAATCCATTACAATTTGCGAAAGAATAATATAAACAAGAATTTATTAGCCACCGTTAAGGTGGCTTTTCTTAAATACAGAGGGAAAAATGAAATTATTAAAAGAAGATAAAAAGAAAATTCAAATAGGGATAATAATATTAATTGTTCCTGTCATTTTGGCATATCTTTTGTTCAATGGAAAATCAATAGGTAATGCATTGAGCACTTTTATGGCGATTATATCTCCATTTATTATTGGCGCTGCATTAGCGTTTGTCCTAAATATGCCTATGAATTTTATTGAGAATAAACTTTTTAAAAAATGGACTTCTAAACCAGGTCTAAAAAGGGCGATATCTCTGTTAATAAGTTTAGTAATAGTTAGTGCGATAATAGCATTTGTAGTGATACTTATAATTCCTAATTTTTTTGAAGCTATTAAGTCGCTCATTCGTGGGATTCCAGTATTAGTTGAAAAGCTAAGAAAATATCCTGAAATAGCAAAACAATTGGATAAAATTTATGACACATACGCTATCACAAGCACTCATGATTTGGTTGTAAAATTGAAACCTTATTTAACAAAAAATGGATTGGATATATTGAACAATGTGTTTTTTGGAATTAGCACAGTGTTTTCTGTTGTACTTAGCTTTGTAGTGTCGTTCACATTTGCTATTTATTTATTATTTTCAAAAGAAACTTTGAGAAGACAATTTACAGAATTGACTTATGTTTTCTTCAGTGGAAAAACTGCAAAAAGAATTATTGTGTTCTTTAAAGTTGCTTATGAAAAATTTTATTCGTTCTTTAAAGGGCAATTTATCGAAGCATTTATGCTTGGATTTATGTGCTTTATAGGAATGTATTTGTTGAAGATGCCAAATGCTGCAACTGTTAGTGTGTTAATTGGTTTTGGAGCATTGATTCCATTGGTTGGAGCTATACTAGGAGCTGCTCTAGGAGCTTTGATCATTTTAATCGAATCTTTTTCAAAAGCGATTATGTTTGTGATTTTCATAATTGTGCTTCAACAATTTGATGGCAATGTAACTTATCCTAGAATTGTAGGGTCTTCAGTAGGGCTTCCATCTATTTGGGTACTTGTAGCAGTTACCATAGGGGCGGCATTAAGCGGTATTGTTGGTATGCTTATTTTCGTTCCAATTTTTGCAACAATCTATGAATTATTGTACAGATATAAGGAAAAGAAATTGAAAGATAAAAACATCTGTATTATTGAAGAAAAATAATAAAAAAGTGTTGACATATTCATTGAATATGATATAATAATCAAGTAATTAATTTGGGCTACCGAAGACAGTAGGGACTATTAAAGTTTAATCATCCTACAGAGGAGCATAAGATATGAGTTTATCAGTCTTTCTGTCTTTGGATGGAAAGACTTTTTTAGTGTAGCCTTTTTCATGGAGGTGAAATAATGAAAGAACACGTTTTAAATCAAAAGAAAGCTGTTGTTGATGAAATTAAAGGACACATTAATGATGCTAAATCAATGGTTATCGTTGATTATAGAGGATTAGATGTTAGCGAAGCAACAGAATTAAGAGAAAAATTCAGAAATGAAAATGTATTATTCAAAGTATACAAAAACACAATGATGAATTTTGCTTTTAAAGAATTGGGATTTGATGGATTCTTAGATTACTTATCTGGTCCTAACGCGGTTGCATTCAGTATGGATGATCCAATCGCTGCAGCTAGAATAGCTAAAGAATTCGCAGCAGATCACGAAAACTTAGAAATTAAAGCAGGTTATTTAGGAGACAAATTCTTAGATGTTGAAGGTGTAAAGAAAATCGCATCTATCCCTTCAAGAGAAGTTCTTCTTACAAAAATGCTTGGAAGCTTCAAAGCTCCAGTATCAAAATTTGTATATTTAGCAGATGCTATTGCTAAATCAAAAGCTGAAGGTTCAGAAGAAGCTGAATCAAACGAAACTACTGAAACAGTAGAAGAATAATTAATTAAAATAAAATTTGGAGGTAAAAAATGTCAATAGATGAAATCTTAGAAGCAGTTGAAGGCTTAACTGTTCTTGAATTAAATGAATTAGTAGAAAAAGCAGAAGAAAAATTTGGAGTATCAGCAGCAGCTCCTGTAGCTGTAGCAGGTGCAGCACCAGCAGCAGGCGGAGCAGCAGCAGAAGAAAAATCAGAATTTGATGTAATCTTAGCATCAGCTGGTGACGCTAAAATGAAAGTTATCAAAGCAGTTAAAGACTTAACTGGTTTAGGATTAAAAGATGCTAAAGCTATCGTAGACGAAGCTCCTAAAGCAATCAAAGAAGGCGCTTCTAAAGAAGAAGCTGAAGAATTAAAAGCTAAACTTGAAGAAGTTGGAGCTACTATCGAATTAAAATAGTCGATAAATTTATGGAGAGGTTATGCACAATAGCCTCTCTTTTTTAATTGCTTGACAAATCATTTGATTATGATATTATTTAAATATATTGATAAAATGACTATGATGAGATGAGTATGTAATAATTTTTTTAAAGAGAGTCTTAGTTTGGTGGAATAAGATATTAGATTATTGCAGAATATGGTCTTTGAGTTTGAAAAGTTGAATAGCATATGCTTTTAAATTTTTCCGGGAGCATCCGTTATCAAATGCTAGGCATTAATGTGCCAAACAATGAGAGAATATTTTATATTCTAAAATTAAGGTGGTAACGCGGATTTTCGCCCTTATATGATGTATGTCATATAAGGGATTTTTTATTTTATTGTAGTTTTATTTATTTAGGAGGGAAATTATGTCAGAAGAAAAGAAATCATATTACATCACTACGCCGATTTATTATCCAAGTAGTAACTTACATTTAGGTCATACTTATACGACAATTATTGCGGATACTTTGAAAAAGTTCAAAAAAATCCAAGGCTATGATGTGTTTTTGACTACAGGTACAGATGAACACGGTCAAAAGTTATACGAAAAAGCAAAAGAAAAGAACATGGGTGATAATCCATTAAATTATATCGACCCAATTGTACAAAGCGCTAAGGATTTGTGGAAGAAACTTGACATAGATATAGATAGTTTTGTTAGAAGTACAGACAAGGCTCACGAAAAAAATGTTCAAGAAATTTTCCAAAAATTATATGATAAGGGAGATATTTACAAATCTACTTATAAGGGACATTATTGTGTAGATTGTGAAGCTTTCTGGACAGAATCACAACTAAAGGATGGAAAGTGTCCAGATTGTGGACGTGATGTTCACTATCACGAAGAAGAATCGTACTTTTTCAGATTATCAAAATATAAAGACAGGATTTTACAATTGTACAAGGATAATCCGGATTTCTTAAAGCCAGAATCTCGTAAGAACGAAATGGTTAATAACTTTTTAAGTGGTGAATTGGAAGATTTATCAGTATCTCGTACAAGTTTTGACTGGGGAGTTAAGGTTCCATTTGACGATAAACATATAATCTACGTGTGGATTGATGCGCTTAGCTGTTACTTGACAGGGATTGGATATGGACAAGATGAAGAATTATTCAATAAATTCTGGCCATGCGATATTCACTTAGTTGGAAAAGAAATTGTAAGATTCCACACGATTATTTGGCCGGCGTTGTTGATGGCGTTGGATTTGCCATTGCCAAAGAGAGTTTTCGCTCATGGATGGATTTTGTTCAATGAAGATAAGATGAGTAAATCAAAGGGAAATGTATATTATCCAGAACCAATCATTGATTTGTACGGTGTAGATGCTTTGAAATACTACATTTTAAGAGATTTTACTTTTGGTAATGATGGTAATTTTACGACAGAAAGATTTATGAACAGATTCAATTCAGATTTGGTAAATGATTTGGGCAATCTTGTAAGTAGATCAGTATCAATGGTTGAAAAATATTTTGATGGTGTTATTCCACAACCAAATGACAACAACGATATTGACAAGAGTTTAATATCTGTAGTCGAAGAATGCCAAGGAAAAGTTGAAGAGTTATTAGAAGAACTTGATTTTTCAAATGCACTAGAAGAAATTTGGAAAGTTGTTAGAAGGGCTAATAAATATATTGATGAAACTACTCCTTGGATTTTGATTAAAGAAGATCCAGAAAGATTGAAAACTGTTTTGTATAATTTGATGGATGCGATAAGAGTTATTTGTATATTAACTTCTCCATTTATCACAGAAACTAGCAACAAAATCAAAGAACAAATCGGTCTTTCTGAAATCAAATGGGAAGATGGAAAAGTGTTCGGTAAAACTATCGCTGGAACTAAGGTTCAAAGAGGAGAAAACTTGTTCAATAGATTAGACATCAAGAAAGAAACTGAACGATTGAACGAAGTTAACGACAAATTAATCGAAGAAAGAACTGGTAAGAAAGTTTCTGAATTAAGAGACAATAACGAAGAAGCTCCTAAAGAATCTAAGAAAAAATCAAAGAAAGCTAAGAAAAAAGAAGAAATAACTATAGATGATTTTGACAAGCTTGATTTGAGAGTTGGACAAATTGTAGAAGCAAATCAACATCCAGATGCCGATAAACTTTTGGTTTTCAAGGTTAAAATCGGAGAAGAAACAAGACAAATAGTTTCTGGTATTAAAAACTGGTACGAACCAGATGATTTGATAGGCAAAAAGGTTATTGTCGTGTACAATTTGAAGCCTGTAAAATTGAGAGGAGTAGAATCTCAAGGTATGCTTCTTGCAGCAAGTAAGGGCGATAAATTGACTATGGCAAGTTTACTTGACTCAGAATTTGAAGATGGAGCGACTGTATCTTAATGGGAAAATATGTAATATACGATACACATTGTCACTTGACAGATGAGAAATTTGATTTTGATAGGGAAAAAATTATCGAAAACCTACAATCCAATTCTGTTGTAAAAGCAATGCTTCCAAGTGACAATGTTGAAAACTCCATTAAAGCCATTGAATTGTCTGAAAAGTATGATTTCTTATACAATGCTGTGGGGATTCACCCTGAAGAAGATAGCAGATTTACGGATAAAGATATTTCTAGGATAGAAGAGTTGTCTGATAATCCAAAATGCAAAGCAATTGGTGAAATTGGGCTGGACTACCATTATGAACACGACAAGGACAAGCAAAAATATCTATTTGAGAAGCAAATGCAAATCGCCGAAAGGAAAAATTTGCCTGTAATTATTCACACGAGAGATGCAATACAAGACACATATGATATCTTGAAGAAATATCCAAATGTAAGAGGAATAATGCACTCTTATTCTGGAAGCTATGAAATGGCAATGAAATTTATTGATTTGGGATATTATATTTCATTTAGTGGAGTTGTTACATTTAAGAATGCAAGAAATGTCAAGGAAACTTGTGAAAAACTACCTATTGATAAAATTTTGGTAGAAACAGATTCACCATACTTGACTCCTCATCCATATCGTGGGAAAAGAAATGAACCAAAATATGTGAATTTGGTGTTACAAGAAGTTAGTTTGTTGAAAAAAATGTCGGAAAAAGAAGCGGCACAAATCATTTGCAACAATGCCGATGATATTTTTGGATGGTAAATTATGATAAAAGAAATAATAGTTGTCGAAGGAAGAGACGATGAGCAAAGAGTCAAAAGAGCATTAGATTGTGAAGTGATTTGCACTGGCGGGATTTATTTTAGCGATAAATTACTCAAAAGACTCAAAAAAATCGACCAAAATAGAGGAATAATAATTCTAACGGATCCAGACTATGCTGGAAATAAAATTAGAAAAAGAATTAATGATTTTATTCCGAACGCAAAAAATGCATTTATAGCACAAGATTTGTGTATTAAAGATGAGGACATCGGAATTGAAAATGCAAAGGAAGAAGATATCAAAATAGCCATAGAAAACGCTCATCCGTCAATGATTGATTCTAAGAATGAATACACAATGGATGATATGATTTACTATGGATTAGTAGGCGAAGGATCCAAATCGCTTAGAATAAAAGTCGGTAAAATTTTAAATATAGGCTACGGCAATGCGAAATCTTTTCTTAGAATGCTTAATAATTACAATATTTCAAGAGAAAAATTAGAGGAGGCTATTAATAGATGAGTTATAGACTACACCAACCTTCTTATATTAAAGAAATATTGGACAAATTTGGATTTAAGTTCTCAAAAGCTTTGGGTCAAAATTTTCTAATAGATGGTAATTTGATTGAAAATATTATCGACTATTCTGATATCGCAGAAGATGATTACGTTATTGAGATTGGCCCTGGTTTTGGAACATTAACCGAAAGACTTGTCGACAAATGCAAGTTTTTGTATTCGATTGAAATAGATTCAAGACTTATGGATGTTTTGAAATACACTGTTGGAGATAGAGATAATTTTCAAATAATAAACGAAGATGTGTTGAAGGTAGATTTGAACGAACTTAATCGTGGAGATAAAAAGTTTAAAGTGGTTGCGAATCTTCCTTACTACATCACAACTCCAATTATTGAGCATTTGTTCAATTACAGAGACATTATTGAATCAATCACTGTTATGGTTCAAAAAGAAGTGGCTAATAGAATGGTAGCTGATGTGGGAAGCAAGGATTACGCATCATTGAGTTTGTTTGTAAAACAAAATAGCGATGCGAAAATAATACTGAAAGCTCCTAAAACTGTGTTCATGCCACAACCAAAAGTAGACAGTGCTGTTGTAAATATGAAGCTTAAAAAATTAGATGAAGACATCGACCAAGAATTGCTTCGTCAATTAATCAGATCGGGTTTTAGCAAAAGGAGAAAAACCATAGTAAACAGTTTTACTAGTGGGTTTGTGAATGTTGATAAGGAGAAATTAAAGTCAATTCTTCAAGAGATAGGTTTAAAAGAGAATTTGAGAGCTGAGAATTTGTCATTGGAAGATTACAAAAATATTGTAAAGAAGTTGAACAATATTGATTAGGATTTTCAAATAAGGGTATATATAAAATACAGACTTTTAAGGAGGTATTTTTATGAAAGACGTAGTAATTTATACAAGTGATGGATGTCAATATTGCCACGCTGCAAAAGATTATATGGACGAAAACAACGTAAAATATACAGAAAAAAATATATCACAAGATCAAGAAGCTAGAAAAGAACTTATGAAAAAAGGTCACATGGGTGTGCCTGTTACGATCATAGGCGACGAAGAAATAGTTGGATTTGATCAAGCTAAATTAAAAGAAGCTTTAGGATTATAAAAAACAAAAACTACTTGTCAATCGACAGGTAGTTTTTTTATGTAAAAACCCGCTTTAATTAGCGGGTATATTTTTAGTTTTGGTTTAATTGTTCTAAAAGATAATTTACATCTAGTCCGTGAACCATACAAGCTTCTTCTAAGCTTTCCATTTGGCTGGCTGGACAACCTATACAAGATAATCCGTTTCTGAATAAAACTTCTACAGAATCTGGATTGTTTCTAATAATATCTCCGATTAACATATCTTTAGTAATTTCCATAAAATCACCCTTTCATCATTTATATTCTTATTATAATATAAGCTTTCAGTTCATTCAAGTAAAAATATTTCGTATCTATGTTATAATTTAATATGAAATAGAAATATAGGTGGTGAGGAATATGATGGATGAAAAATTTGAACGTCATGAAATAGATATGGATTTACTCAACAAATATCTAGAAGACAAAGATTATTTAAAACTTAAAAATCAAATTCAAAAATACAACCCGGTAGATATTACAGATTATATTGAATCATTGGATTTAAAAAGCGCAATGCTTGTGTTCAGGTTATTGAACAAAGATGATTGTATCGATGTGTTTTCTCATATGGAAAAGGATCATCGAACAAGGCTTTTGGAAGCATTCAGTGATAAAGAAGTTAAATTCATAGTAGACGAACTATATTTTGACGATATGATTGACTTAATCGAAGAAATGCCAGCGGGAATTGTGAAAAAAGTTCTAAGACATACCGACAAAAGCGAAAGAAATTTGATTAATCAATTCTTAAATTATCCAGAAGATTCAGCGGGATCTTTGATGACAATAGAATATATTGAATTGAGATCTTATTATACTGTAAGGAAAGCTCTTGAAGTTATTAAGAAAACAGGGGTTGACAAGCAGACCGTCTATACATGTTTCGTAACAAACGAAAAGAAAACACTACTTGGTTTTGTTTCTTTGAGAACAATCGTAACGAATGAACCAGAAACGTTGATTGAAGACTTGATGGACGAAGATGTTATTTACGTTCACACTGACGATGACCAAGAAACAGTAGCAGATGTGTTCAAAAAATACGGATTCGTTGTTCTTCCGGTCGTTGATAATGAAAAAAGACTTACAGGTATTATAACAGTTGACGATATCATGGAAGTTATGGAACAAGAGGCTACAGAAGACTTCCAAATCATGGCAGGTATGAGTCCGGACGAAGACGACTATTTGGATCAAAGCGTGTTCAATTTGGCGAAAAAGCGTATTGCTTGGCTTTTGATACTGATGATTTCAGCTACATTTACAGGTTCAATAATGACTCACTACGAATCATTATTGGGACAAGCGATAATACTTACAGCATTTATTCCAATGATAATGGATACGGGCGGAAACTCGGGATCGCAATCATCGACACTTATTATACGTGGACTTGCTACTGGAGAAATCAGCACAAAAGATTGGCTAAAAGTATTTTTTAAAGAATTTAGAGTCGCCCTTATAGTTTCAGTTGTTATGAGTGTCGTTTGTTTCATAAAAACTATGGTTGTAGATAAAGTTTCAGTTCCTATCGGATTGGTTGTATCTTTGACTTTGATATTTACAATCGTGACTGCGAAATTAATCGGTGGAATGTTGCCGATTATTGCCAAAAAATTAAAATTAGATCCAGCGATTATGGCAGGACCATTGATTACTACAATTGTCGACGCGTTGAGTTTGTTAATTTATTTTGAAATGGCACATATTGCTTTGGGAATCTAACTAGAAAAAATTAGCAAAAACTATTGACATATTTTTAATATTACTGTAAAATATTTTATTTAATTTGACTTTAGAGTGATAGAGTGATATAATACTACTAACGACGATCTGTTAGGAGGAATAACGTGAAGGAAATTAACGATTTGAACATGATTAGAAGTCAGGTGCGAAGTAATATTGGAAAAGATGTTATTGTCGAGGCAGATAAAGGACGAAATAAAATTGTAACTAACAAAGGAACTATCAGCCAAGTGTTCCCAAGTTTATTTACAATAAAAATAACTAACGAATATGATTCAGAAAGAACAATATCATATACTTACTCAGATATACTTACATCAACAGTAAAGTTAGAATTATGTTAAAAAACGACCGAAAGGTCGTTTTTTTTAGTTTGATTTAACATTTAAACAATAGTATAATTTATTAATAGAGGTGTATTATGAAGTTGAAATTATATATGTCAGAAAAATGCCCAGATTGTGTAGACGCAATCGAAATTTTAAAAAAAGCCGATATCGATTATGAAGAAATTAATATTACAGATTCTATGAAAAATCTCAAAGAATTTTTTACTTATAGAGATAATAGAAAAGAATTTGAATCAATTGTTAAGGACAACAAGGTTGGAGTTCCTATGATAACTGATGGCAAAAAGATAGTATTTTTTGAAAAATTAGAAGATTTAAGAGTGTTTGATGAAAATTAATAGTTATGCCAAGATAAATCTGTCATTGGATGTTCTTGGTTTAAGGGAAGATGGATATCATAATATCGATACGATTATGAATCTGATTGATCTTCATGATATTATGGATATAAATCGTAATAATACTAATGAATTAAATTTGAGCTCCAATAATCCTGATTTTCCAACTGATGAAACTAATTTGATCTATAAAATACTTGAGAATTTAAAAAAGTTCAGGGACATTAACTGTGGTTATGATGTATTTGTAGACAAACAAATCCCCATATCAGCAGGACTTGCTGGAGGAAGTTCCAATGCATGTGAGTTTTTAATGTATGTGAATGATGATTTGTCACTTAATCTTTCTGATCAAGAAATCAAAGAAATTTGTAGACTAACAGGAGCGGACACTTTTTATTTTACGAACAAAAAATGTGTCAGAGCAACAGGGATAGGAAATGAGTTTGTCAGATTGTCTGATTTTTCTAATAAAAACATAATAATTGTAAATAATGGAATGAGCATATCTTCAAAAGATGTGTATGATAATTTGAAAGAGTCAAATGGTGGATTGGGTAAAGTTTCCGTTGCTATTGATAGTCGTGATTACGAAACTTTTTATAAGGTAGCGTTCAACACGATGGAAAGTGTATCGGAAAAGTTAGTTGAAGAAATCTCTATTATAAAAGAACAGTTGAATGATTTGGGAGCGAATTTGTCTTTGATGAGCGGTTCGGGACCAACTGTTTTTGGTATTTTCGAAAACACACAATACTATGAAAATTGCTACAATAAATTAAAGGACAAATATAAGTATGTATTTAAAACAAAAACCTTATAACAAAATAGGATTCGTGGATTCTGGTTTGGGCGGACTTACAGTATTCAAAAAAGTTAAGAAGCTAATGTCCGACAAGGAGTATATTTATTTTGCTGACAGTGCGAATGTTCCTTATGGCTCCAAAACCAGAGACCAAATGCTAATGATTTCTGAAAATATTGTGAGGTTTTTCAATGAACAACAGATAGATTTACTTGTAGTAGCTTGTAATACGTTGACATCAATTGCGTTGGACTATATGAAATCAATTGCAAACTTTGATATAATTGGAGTTGTTGAATACGGGGTAAAGTCTGCGATAAAAACTACCTCTAATAAAAAAGTAGGAGTAATAGCGACAAAAGCCACCGTGGACAATGGTTTATATAAAAAATTATTAGAACAACAAGGAGTTGAAGTATGTCAGTCTGCATGTTTTGATTTTGTAAGTTTTGTAGAAGAAGACTGCAAAGATAAGGACAAGATTTTAGAAAAGGTAGAAGAATATCTGAAACCTATCGTAGATTTTGGAGCAGACACTATCATTTTGGGTTGTACACATTATCCGATTTTAATTGAATACCTTAAACAATATACAGGAGAAAATATTACATTTGTAGATCCTGCAGATTCTCTAAGCGAAGACGTTTTTGAGATTTGTGGGAACTATCAAAATAAATGTGACACAAAATATTTCGTCACAAAGAATCCGTCTGATTTTAAAATCAATGGATCTAAAATTATAGGAGAACCTATAGAAAAAGTTACAGAAATGGAGTGATTTTATGGAATTGAATTACGAAAAGAAAAGTATCTGGGAAGTTGTAGATGAAAAAGAACACGAAGAAATCTACGCTTATGGTGAAAGATACAAAAACTTCTTAGATAGTTGCAAAACTGAAAGAGAAGCTACAGAATTTATAGTTAATCAAGCAAAAGAACATGGATTTGTTGAATTGAATGAAGCTTTAAAAGGACAAATCAAAAAAGGCGACAAAATTTATATTAACAATAAGGACAAATCATGTGTGTTAGTTGTTATTGGTGATGATATAAACGAAGGACTTAACATAGTTGGTTCACACTTAGATTGTCCAAGATTAGATGTTAGAGCTGTACCATTTTCAGAAGACAAAAACATCTTAATGATGAAGACACATTACTATGGTGGAATCAAAAAACATCAATGGACTACAATCCCATTGGCAATGCACGGAGTAATCTTTACAAATGAAGGCAAAAAAGTTGAAATCAAAATCGGTGAAAACGAAGACGAACCAGTATTCTACATCACTGAATTATTAGCTCACTTGTCTAAAGATTTGAACTCAAAAACATTGGGAGCAGCAATCGAAGGTGAAAAATTAGCCATAATAGCTGGTCATGATAGCTATAACTTCAAAGATGAAAAAGAAAACCCAATCAAAAAATGTATATTAAAATATTTGAACGAAAAATATGGAATAACAGAATCTGATTTCCAAGTAGCAGAATTAGAAATTGTACCAGCTACTAAAGCAAGAGACGTTGGATTTGACGGAGCAATGATTGCATCTCACGGTCACGACGACAGAGTTTGTGCTTATGCAACATTAGAAGCAATTCTTAAAGTTGAAAATCCTAAGAGAACAGCAGTAGCTTTATTCGTAGATAAAGAAGAAATAGGTTCAGTTGGTAATACATCAATGAACGCACCATACATGGGAAATATGATTGCAGAAATAGCTAATAATCAACATGAAAATTACAGTGATTTAACAATGAGAAGAATCATGGCTAATTCAAAAGTATTATCAGCAGACGTTACTGCAGCTATCGATCCATTGTATGCTGATGCAACAGAAGATTCTAACACAGCATTAAGCGGATGTGGAATTTCATTAGCAAAATTCACAGGACACGGTGGAAAATTCAGTTCAAATGATGCAAACCCAGAATTCTTAAACGAATTAAGACAACTATTCAAAGAAGAAAAAGTAATGTGGCAAACAACTGAACTTGGTAAAATAGACCAAGGCGGTGGAGGAACAATAGCCTTCATACTTGCAAATCAAGGAGCAGAAGTTGTAGATATCGGAACAGCAATGCTATCAATGCATGCGCCTGTTGAATTATTATCAAAAGCTGACTGCTACATGACAAGCAAAGCATACCACGCATTCTTAAGATAATATAAAGTAAACTTATAAAGCACTTGACATTTAGCTTTTATACTGATATTATAAATAAGCACTTTGAGTTAAGTGCTTTTTAAATTACTCAAAAGAAAGTAATGCATGTAAAACAGAAATAAAAAAAGTTTTACAAAACACTTGACAAAATGAAATGATGATAGTAAACTA
>OGSL01000076.1_pt1 | contig 69559 bp, 78 predicted proteins | sample 1573881 | NCBI WGS metagenome assembly OGSL01 (sample SAMN03295838, study PRJEB24534) | human gut metagenome | isolation source: fecal sample 6 from infant 5 | host: Homo sapiens | place: USA: Pittsburgh, PA | collected 2014-07 | reverse complement strand
TATATACACTCTAATGTTATTTCAACTCTAGGATTGTTTTTGTCATACGTAACAAAACTTCCGTCATGAGTTGCTATAATTTTACAGTTATCATCTTCAATCACATTTGCCTTAACTAAAATGTCACACGTTGCTTCCAGCAAATTCACCAAATCTACCCTATGCCTAGTTGGCATATAATAAACACATTTCAAGTTGCATTTATCCGATATATTTTGTCTATATTTGCCACTTATTTGTCTTAAACAGTCTTTTTCATAGCTAACAAACTGTTTACTAGGAATAAGTCTAGGATAAGGTCTAGTAATTATTCTGGAACTATTTTTCTTAGTGATTGGTCTACCGTACAATACTAATTCCATTCAATACCTCTTAAATTCATTTGTAATAGCCTACAATTCGTTTTTACCCTTGTAGACTATTACTTATATACCTAACTATTAAAAAGCTTGTAATAAGCCTATAAATAGTCTAAAAAAAGAAATCGTCTATTTACTCACGTTTGCCTTTTTCATATTCTCAATAAAACTATTAAGAGCATTGTTATTAACATTCCTTGTTTCTTTTGTTTTTTCTTCATTGCTCTTAGGTCTGTAATATGTCTCTTTTTTCTTGAAATTATTATTTTTAGACTTATCCACACCTGTTTTTTTCTTGTTCAATACACCACGGATATATGCTAATGTTCTAACACCATTTTGTTCAGCTATTTCAATAGCTTCCTTGACCCACTGAAAACTATACATATCCATATAATCGCTTAGCACCTTAGCCGAATACGGACTAATCAAACCAAAGCCACAATCTTGATACAGTTTTATTAGCTCAGCCAACTTTGGATCATCCAAATTCAATTCTGATTGACCAACACCGTTATTGTTATTTACATTATTTAAATTATTAATATTATTATTCATTATTGTTTGTTTCTTTTTGATTTCTTTTTGATTTATTTCTGTTTTATTTCTGTTTTCTTTCAGTGTTATTTCAGTGTTACTTTTTGTGTTTTCGTTGTCTTGATAAACCTCGTAATTTACTATGCTATAGACCGTTTTTTTACTGTCACTTTTATAGCTAATCATTTTTTCTTCGCTTAATAAATTTAAAAACTTTTTTACTTTCGTTATGCTCCATCCCCAGCGTTCGGATAATTGTCTGAGGGACGTTATTTTTTCGCCCCTCTTGACCTGAATAGCATTCCCATTAAATAATACTTGTCTATCTTCATGATTAGCTAACAACAACAAATCAATCCAAGCTGCTCCGCGGTTAAAAGGCTTGTCATTCCATATTAAATTGTCTTGAATTTTTCTGTGTATGCTAATCCAACCATAAGCCATTTACATCACCTAAAATGGCAAATCACTATCAAATGATTCAGCTCCCGTCATACCCAAATCGGCAGGATTGCTATATCCTTGGCTATTATTTGTGTTACTGCTGCTATTTGATTCAATAAAATCAAAACTATCAACAACAACATCAGTTGTATAAATTCTTTGCCCTTGTTGGTTTTCGTAAGAGCCTGTTTGAATATGACCTGTAATCGCAATTCTATTTCCTTTTTTTAAATAATTAGCTATATTCTCCGCTGTTTTCCCCCATGCCATACAACTAATAAAATCAGCGGTCGGATATCCGTTACTTTCTGCCTCTTGTCTTTTTTCTTTACTTAGTTTTCTATTTACCGCTACCACAAACCTCGCATTTGCCATTTGTGTATTCGCCGTATATCTCACTTCTGGGTCTCTTGTCAATCTGCCTAAAATAAATACACAGTTAGCCATAAATTTCCCCCTTATTTTTTAGTCTTGTTTTGTATTTTGATATTAAAGATTTATCACACCCTATTTGCTTCGCTATATCCACATTTTTGGTTCCTTTTAATATTTCGTTTTCAAGCCATTTTTCTTCTATTTGATAAGTTGTTACAAACTCTTTTTTTATTCCATATTCTTCAATCTTTCTATCAACAGGATCTCTACTTATTCCAAATATATTCCCTATGTCTTTAGGTGTTTTATTTTTCACCAAATATAAATATTCTAAGCTTTTTTTATCTATATTAAAGGAGTTTTTTAATCCGATTTCTATAGCATGATTAACATTATCTATTTGTCTACACCATTCTAAATTTTCAAAATAATTATTTTCCGGATTTCCATCTTTATGATTTACAACATTGTAATTATATGGATTCGCAACAAAATGTTTGGCTACTAATCTATGAATTTTTATCGACTGTCTTTTTTTGTTTTTTACTAACTCAACTTTTTTGTATCCAGTTGATGCATAAGTTTGAGTTAAGAGTTTTGTGTCTTGATAATATCCGCCATTTCCATTTTCCCTAAAACGTCTTAGACTTAATACCCTTCCATAGTTACTAATTAAGTAAAGGCCTTCGTAACCTTCTATATCTTTCCATTCTTCCATCAAACTTACACTGTTCATTTACTCCTCCTAACATACCTCTACTGGTACCCCTAGTTTCTTTTCTATACTATCTCTTATCAATTTTTCATCGCTATTACCATCACTAAGGTGTAATATATACACTTTCTTCAATTTTTTGCTCATTCTGACACTATCTAGCGCTTCCAGAACAGTCTCCAAACTCATGTGATTTTTAACAATTCTATTTCTCAGACTAACATTGATTTCATTTTCGTTTACACGCTCATCTATTAGCTTTTTAACGTAGTTACACTCAATCATTAGTACATTTATATCACTTGGTATTTTATACGCCATAAACGCCGTGTCTGTTACGAATAACAAGCTTTCATTTGTCTTTATATCCTCGATGTAATACATCACAGGTTCTCTTACATCGTGTATAGCTCTTAACGGCTGTATCAAAACGTTCCTTACATATGTTGTCTTATATTTTGCCTCAGCCCAATTTCTAAATACTTTTAGTCTATGTCCATTAACTCCCAAAGCCTCTGCTGTTCCTTTTGTCATATAACAGTCAACTCCTGCTTTCATCAAATCCTTAACGGCTTTTGCGTGATCCATATGCTCATGCGTTACTAAACAAAAATCTATATCAGACACTTTATAATCCAACGCTTTTTGTATCTTCTTAAAAGGTAATCCGCATTCAAGTAATATCTTTGTATCGTTTATATCGACCAGGTAGCAATTTCCACTACTACCTGAGCCAATCGTCTTAACATCAATCATTTCACGCTCCTAAAATGGTGCTTGATTTTCGTTTGTTTCCTCAATCTCAGCTTCTATTATTTCTCCTGTTTCTACGTCTACATTTTCAGGAATTTCTTCAACTTCGATTACTTCCTTGTTTGCAAATTCTTTCTTATCTTCTTCTAATTCTCTGTCTGTATCTTCAACCGATTTGTTCATAAATTCTGCTATCTTGTCGCTGTCGTCACTCGTAGATACATAATATTTACAAGCACGATTTATAACTGTTTTTATAGCCATTTGGTCTGGGAAGTTCTTGTGTGCTCCGCTGTTTCCTTTCATACTACCTTGATTCCAGGCGTTATGAATTTGATTAATATCCATATACTCAGTGTGTAATATTTCGTTATCTCCAAGTATCAATGCAAACGCTCCAATCAAATTTTTACTGTCTCGATTAAGACCAGGACAAAACTCCAATATTTTTTGTCTTCCAGTAAGAATGTCAAATCCCAACTCGAACTTATCGCCTTTATAGACGGCGTAACCTTTTACGTCTTTTACGCCGTTAATTCTTTTTGTTAGTGCTATTGTTCCTAAATAGCTTCTACTCATCGTCAATTTATTTCCGTAGGCTATAAAGTAACATTGCTCCTTGCTTGGATTAAGTCCTTGTGTCGCCATGTCTAATAAACTATTTGCGATACTTTCTTGTGTACAAGCTTGTAATACTGGCTTTTTATCTCGTGTTTGTGTCTCCTGTAATACCAAATATGCACTCTTTAATGCGTTACTAACGCTGTAGTTATTTGGAAGTTCTATGCTTCCTTTGTTTTGCATTTCCGCAATTCTATTTTGTACGCTGTCTACAATTGTTTTTTCTTGTTTTGCTAATTCGTTCATTTTTATTCTCCTTTTACAACTAATTCTTTATCATCTGATACAAACAACTTCACGATTTGTCCGTCTGTATCTACTATTTTGTTTACACTTTCTGCATTATCTACAAAGATTGGAACACTTGCATCTAATTTCTTTGATATCGTGTTTATAATGTCCAATCCTGCGTTGATTTTTCCTGCGTTATTTACATCTGAATAAGGTACTCCGTTGACTGTTGCTTCGCACGTCTCAACAATTCCGCCATTTACTTGTGTATCAAATAGTTTGAACTTAACATCTTCAAACATTTCATTGATTTTGCCTTGCACTAAATCTGTGTAAATCTTGATATATTCTTCTGTCAGATACACAATTCTTTGATTGTTTTCGTACTCTTTTGCTAAGTCTTTTTCTTCTTTTTCGTACAGCTTAACCTTTTTGTCGATTTCTGCATTGAGTTCCTTTTTAGCAAGTTTTTGTATCATCTGTTCCAGGTCTCTTTTGTAGTTTTGTTTCAAGTCTTTTAGTCTTGAATTGTCAACACTCGCAATAGATTTCAATTCTTTTTTTATCTTTTCAATTGCTTTTTCGTGTTCCTTGTATTCATCTGGAAGTTGCTTGATTTCAGGCGCTTTTCTAGTTTCTGTAAACTCTCCTAGTAAGTCTAAATGTTGCCTATCACCTAATATTGTGGCGTTTATCTTATCAATTTCTTTTTTTATTCTTGTTATATCGTCTTCAGCTGCGTTGATGTTTATCTTTATACTATTTGCCTGTCTTTCAATTTCTGCTAATTTTTCAGCTTTATTCTTGTTGAAATTAGCTATAATTTCACTTTTTTTATCCTCGTTAAACTCTTTTCCACACACTGGACAATTAAGCGATTCATTAAATTCCTTACTATTTTCTTCAACCCATCTATTTCTTGATACATTTAAATTCTCGTTGTTTTTGTCGATTGATTGTTGATATATAACTATGTTATGCTCTTTGAATTTCTTGTCATCTTCGTTGTTTTTAATCTCTTTTTCTAATCTTTCTTTTGTGTCATAGAAAGCTTGTTTCTTCTTTTCATAATCTGCATTTACTCTTGCGACTTCTTGATTATTGAAACTATCAACTTCCGCTTTTATATCACGCATCTTGTCGATGTGTTCTTGTATTTCTGCGTTCTTTTTCGTGATAATATCAACACTATCATTTGAACTAGACAACGTATCGTCTATTTCTTTGATTTTTTCTTCTGTTTCTTTTTTAATCACTTCAAGCGATTCGAAATCTAACTCAGTCTTGCTTTTTATTAGCTCATCAATTCTGATTGGAATATCTTCCAAATCGTCGTTAATCTTCTTCATACTTGATTTTGCCATCGCTTTTAATTCATCTATCGTGTAGTTATCCAAATCAAGCTCTTTCAAGTCTTTGTTTGCTTTTAATATCTCATCTTTATCTACATCATTAATCAATGATAAAAGCATCGTTCTACGCTCTTTTTTATCTAAAATCGCATTGAAATAAATTGGATTAGATAACAAGTTAAATGACTTTTCATCAATTAAGCTACCCACACGATTGTTATAGTCTGATTTTTTAATCGGCACAGAATTTATATAATAATCTGTCGTGTTTCCTGTGAATGTTTCTTGTGTACTACCTCTTTTCTTGCTCCAGATTTCTTTGTAAATTTTCATCAGCTCAATTTGTTGTCCGTCTGCATCAATAACTCCAGTGACCTTGCATTCGATGTTGTGAATAACGTCTCCATTTTCGTTTATTGGCTTGATATTGAAATCTTTTCTATTACTGCTATCTTTATCCCATAACAACCAACTGTACGCATCAAATACAGTTGTTTTACCTGTTCCATTTCTACCGCTTATGTGTGTTGTTTTGGCGAAATCAATCACCAAATTTTTAATTCCTTTAAAGTTTTCTATTCTCAATTCAATTAATTTTATTTTCATATTTTGTCCTTTCGTGATATAATCACATTGAATAAGATTTTTTTCATAACGGCTGTGTTTGTAGTGGGACACAGTCGTTTTTTCCGTCTATAACTCTTTTACATCTGTTCCTCTGTAATATCCTTGCATACCTTCACTCTTTTGAAAATCAATCACAATTCTGTGCTTGAAATACTGATCCAATTCTTCCTTTAATTTGTATGGTGAGTTATCGTAAAAATACTCCAAGCACTCATCAGTAATATCAAAATCTATCGTCGCCCTAAATTTCATCTTCTTACACCTCTTTTTGCCATCTCTCTAAAAACATCTACATTCTCCTTCACTTCATCAGACACCTCATCAGAATATTTGCTTTCTTTATTCACATAGCTATCACCTATATTCAGATCAAATCTAAACTTTTCCTTTTTATTAACCCTAATTCTTAAGTTTGCAATATAGTGTCTATCAATATCTACGCCGAATTTCTTCTCAAAAAGAATTTTCAATTCTCTATTTTTCATGTCCAAGTGATCTAATAAAAATTGCATTTGCAATTTATTGTATTTTGTTTTTCTTGCCATCTTTTCCCCATCTACATTGTTCTTAAAGCATTTTTGAAGTAATCACCAATACATTTAAAAGCACGAAAAACTTCAAAGCCATAATACAAAAATTAAATATCAACCTCATATCGTCTAATCTATCTGGTTTCTTAACTTTTTTAAGCCTTACTCTCCTACAATTACCCACATTTCTTTTGTTATTTGTTTCTTTTGGTCTTTTACATTCTTTCCACGCTTCATCATTAAAATCCGATACTCTCTTTTCCATAATTAAACTCCCTTCATCTTCATATTATTTTTCTAAATTCCTAGACTAATGATTATATGGCAGGTACTCTACTACATATCTTTTATTGGTTATCTCATCTCTTGATGTTATAGAAGCAACCAACCCACCATTTTTATCAGTAACGCATATTTCGGATATCAGTTTCCCACCTATATTAATTGGTAAAGGATTTAAAATATCCTCAATAGAATCAATCTGTTCCCTAAAAACCCTCATTAACTTACTTTGACTAGAAAGCCCAACAGTAATATCACCATTAACCATGCCATCAAAATGAGATCTTGAAAGTTTAGCTTTTCTACAAAAATCACTCTTCGATTTAAAATTTTCATTTATTAAATCCAAAATTACATCACTATCCAAATATCTTTTCATAGTATTTACACCAACTTCTTCCTTCACCTATTAACAATCTTTAAAAACCTTGCTGTGTTTTGATATTCATTAAGCTGAAACTCTGGTTCATCCTTGCAAAGACTTAAATTGTTGTCCTTAACCCATCTTAAAAATTCATTTGCAATAGCCTCAATATTTACACTCCCACTAACTTTATGAACTTCTATCTCTCTATTTAATTCAGTAGTCATTTATAACACCTCCGTACAATTCCACCTCTTAGCCAAGTCCTTCTTAAAAATTACAGTTTGTAGTATTTTCATATTTACGCTCCTTTACTCCTATTTCAACTCATATCTTGGTATAATATTTATGAGGTGATAAAAATGTTAACAATACAAACAACAATACTTTTATACAAATTAAGACAACTAAACAAACTTGAACTCAAAATCTTTTCAGAAAAAAATGATATCCTCACAATTACACCATCGGATAATATGAAACTTAAATCCATCAACAGTTTTCCATATCATGTGATTATTGACGATAAAAAAGTCATCAATGCCCGATTAGATGAAATAATTTTTTTGATTGAAAACAACTACATATCCCAAACAAATAAAGTAATCAAAATAACACATCACGGTTACCACTGCTGGCAAATATCCCTTATCAAATTTTGTGATTTTTGTTTTCGTTCAATAGCAGTTCCAATTGTTGTTGCCCTCTTAACATCAATAGCCTACAATCACTTGTTGAGATAATATAATGTCAAAACAGATGTGATTACACTTACAACAATCTGAATAACAGTATCTATAGTGTCTATAAAAAAAGTACCTCTGTTCTTTTGGTAAAAATCGAAAATACCATAACATTCTTTAAACGGCACTTTTCGATATCTCCATTTTTCCCTTACCTTTTCCTTCAACCTCATACCTACGCTCCCAAAAACTTATTAACAAAATATATCTGACCCTTGCTTCTAATAAATCGTTTAAATGATTCTTCACTTTGGTTCAAATATTTATAAGCTTCCCATTTATTGATATTGTATTTTTTACACCATCCATTTATACTGTCTGTTGTTTTTCCAATAGTTATCCATCTTGTTTTTCTTTGATGTTTACGATTAAAATTTTTTGAAACCCATCTACAGTTAGAAGGTTCATAATTTCCATTGTTATCTATTCTGTCAATCTCTAATTCATCGGAATATCCGTTATTAATAGCCCAATTATGAAAGTTTTTATATATTAGCCATTCTTTACAAACTGTTATTCCTCTTGCTCCATAAGATTTATAACTACTATTATCAGAGTTATAACACCTAGCTTTCATGCCGCACCAAATAATAAACGTTCTAGGTTTTCCTCCCGTCGTAATTCCGTGCTTTTCAAGTGACTTTGTACTAACATCTCTTCTGTAGCAACCACAACTTCTTGTTCGTCCTTGTACAAGTTTAGAAGATTTAATTATCTTTTCATTCCCACAATCACACTTACATAGCCATCTATAATTTCCCCATTTATCAGTATCTATTGGTTTTATAGCTACAAGCCTACCAAAACGTTGCATTGTTAAATCTTTCAAATCTATACTCCCAAAAATTTGTTTATAAAGTAAATGATCCCCTTACCCGTAACCTTCGTCGTAGTAGTCAGAACATTTACACCATTGGCATCAACATAAGTTCCCTTCTTAAGTTCAAACAACCCTTGTTCAACATATTGTTGCAGCGGTTGATTCTTCCTTTCGCCACTCTTACACAAATATCCACTACTACGCATCCAAGCAAACAAATTATTTTGACCAATCTTCTTATTAATCTCACCACGTCTAATAGCCTCTTGACTAATCAACTTAGCCAATTCGCCAACCAAACACGACTTATTACTACTAGATACAGTATCCGCAAACAAAACCTTTGGCTTATCCCTCTCAATCTGTGCCTCTGCCAACGCTCTCTTAGCTTTTTCTTCCTTCAAGTTAGTAGCAAGTCTTATGAGGTAATCTGGATCACTTAAAGTCTTTTCTATAACCTCACTACTCATATACGCCCCGTGCTTACGGATCGTTGGTATAACTTCATGAGTAATCCATCTCTTAAACTTTTTCGCTTCCTTTTTTCTACTTGCTAAAATCAAATTATATAATCCATATTCACTTACGATATTTGTCATTCCTTGACGACCTAAGTTGAACTTAGTGCGTTCGTCTTCGTCTAACCTTCCAACAACTACAGTTGGATTTGATAACTCTAATGCATTACAAACATCAATAGCCACAAACCATGGTTCATTGTTTTTGGTAACTGTTCTTATTTCTCCAAATTCGTTGTTTTTAAAAATTTGTAAATCATTCATACTAATTCTCCCTTTCATTAATTACGGTTTAACCGTGTTTTTAATTAAAAAATTAATTTTATCATACTTCATATTGTAGTATTTTTCTATCTTTGGCAATTCATTAACTCTAGGATAAGTTATCGCATTTTCCCAACTAGATAAAGTAGTTTTTGAAACATTTAAATCTTTTGCCGCTTGCGACAATGTTACCCCTTTATTTGCTCTTAAAGCTTTCAACGTAATTTTGAATTCATTCTCCATACCCTCACCCCTTTCTATATTTGTGCTATAATGAAATTAAAAAACGAGGTTTTCTATGTTTAATTCATTTTTAGATTTCACAAACAAATATGCATCTGTAATTGCTTTTATTGCTTTATTATGCTCTTTTTACAGCATTTATTTAACCAAACACTCAAATAAAATAAAAATCCTAATCAATTATCCATATAGTGAAGAAATCTTATCTTTTCACAGATATTCTTTCTCTATTTATAACGATTCTAACGTCGCAGTAAATATCAATTCTATTGAAATACTACATTTGGATAATACCCCTGTAAAAATCTACCAATACGACATTGAAGAGTATTATGAATTCAAATACAACATGGATATCCATAATTATAATAAAAAAACTAAATCTAATGGCTTATCTGATTTTAATTTTATTAGTTCGCCAATTCCTTTTAAAGATATAGCATCTTCTGATGAGTATTTTTCAATGCCTAATAACGATATTATAGAGCCTCATAGTTATTATGATGTTGTTTTCTTTTCATTTGATTTTTTAAATCAATGTAAAATAAAAATTAAAACCGATAAAAAGATTTCAATGTTTTCAAAAACAAAATCATTCATTGTTCAATTTCAAAAGTCTAACCAATATAATTACATTCAGTACTAAATGAATTGTTAATAATAACGGCGTTACCTTGTTCATTACTTCTCTTCACCCCTCTTTAATAAGTCATTGATAGTGTGTTTTATCACCTCATCAGTGGCTTTTTTAATTTGATTCTTGTTAGGCATCTTATCTTCCCCAAGTTCACAACCTATATAATAAATAATAGCCTTGGTAGATATCGCCGACAATATATTCCTTATAATGCTTATAACAAGCAATGATATCAATATTAACGTCATACCCTCACCCCTTTCTATATTTGTGCTATAATCACCGTAAAGGAGGTGATTATATTATGAAAAACGTCTATGCTTGTTTACTTGGTAATTGGGTTAATTTATCTACTGATGATACTGCCACTATAGGAGAAGATCACGTTTCTGCAAATCAATGGTACGAAGAAAATGCAGGAATATATTCTCCATCAGTAAAAGAACCGAATACATTCTATCAGTTAGATTACGTCCATATCCAATTTAAAGGAAAAGACTATCGTATCAACCCTATATTCATTCAAATTGTTGAAGAATAAAACTAAAATCTTATTCTTTCAAGAATGATCTTCTTATCTAAGTCGTCCAATTTAGTTTGGGCGGCTTTTTCTCTCTCACGAAATTCAACACATCTATTAATCTCATTCCATTCTCTATTTGTGAATTTACTCCTAAATTCCAAAAATTCAATTAAATCTGTTTTTTTCATACTCTCACCCCTTCTATTCGTATAACTTCCACCAATCAACATCGAACACTTCCGCGATCCTTTTTGCCACACTAACTGGAAGCTCTGACTCTTCTATCTCATACTTACTAATTGTTCTTTGATTCTTTCCAATAAGTTTTCCCAAATCAGATTGATTCAATCCTTTTTCTTTTCTTAATCTAATTAATAAATTCAACATGTTGTATGTTCATCTCCTTTTTTCGTAACTTTACCCCTACATATGGTATAATAATAAGTAAGAAAGGAGGTATATATGGCAGGTAAAAACCAACACGTTACACCTAAAGGCAGTAAATGGCAAGTAAAAGGTGCAGGTAATAGCAAAGCCACAAAAATTTTCAATACACAAAAAGAAGCTGAAAATTTTGCTAGACAAATAGCTAAGCATCAAAAATCTGAATTAATCACGCATAATCGCCATGGACAAATTCGTTCAAAAGATAGTTTCGGAAACGATCCAAATCCACCAAAAGATAAGGAACATTAATCAAATTTAAACTTGACTCTGACTCTATAACCATTACTTGGTTTAAGCACATCGCTTATTATAGCAATGGTTTTAGGGTCATTTTCATCAGTTTCCACAATAATTTCCTTGACATCATCTTTTAAATAATTGCTTTCATTATCTTCTAATGAAACACCCTCAGCTCCAACTTCATCGAAATGAAGAACCTTATTAATGTTTAAATCCATCATCTCACCCCTCTCTATTCATACAATTTCCACCAATCAACACCTATAGTTTTAGTAGTTTCAGCGACAATAGTAAGATTAAAATCACCGCTATTAACTTACTAATAGATACCAAGTTTGATATCTCATTTTTTATTTCTTTTAGAATAAAAGTACGCTCTTTTTCTTCACTCATATTCATTACCTCTATTCCCATCTACTAGCTACCTGTGCAATACTCAAAATCGCACACACAATGCCAATAACACTGAACACATCTTCATGTGTCACTACAGCCAGTAAAACCATCAAACAAGTTACAACCGACAATCCAAAATCTTTTACGTATCTTTTCATATATTTTAAAATATGATAAAATAGATATCACCGTAGAGGTTAGGGGTTATATAACCCCTAGTTCTTTAAGTAGGCTTATTATGCTAGTTATGGCGGTTACCAGTTGCATAATCAAGCCTACTTTTTTTATTTCCTTATCCTCTTCGGCTTTCTTCAACTCTCTTTTGAGACGTCTTATTTCGATATCCCTTTTATCAATTTTTCTCACCTCCTGTACTTGATGATTTTATTTTATCACGGTTTAACCGTGTTGTCAATATTTTTTTTATTTTTTCCGTGATTATTTGAAATATTTTCAAATTTTCTTGTTTTTATCGTGATTTAGTGCTATAATATTTTCACCAAGGAGGAGCAATAATGAAATCATTAGAAAATAAAGAAGTTTTTTCTTCTAACTTAAAATTTTATATGAATAAATTTGGTATTAATAGAAATAAATTATGTGATGATTTAGGATTTAAATACATGACTGTTTCTGATTGGATTAATGCTAAAACATACCCAAGAATAGATAAGATAGAAATGTTAGCTAATTATTTTAACGTTAACAAATCAGATTTAATAGAAGATAAAATTGAAACTAACACAAACAAACTAACAACAGACCAAGAACAACTGATCACGCATTACAACAACTCCAACACACAAGGAAAAACAATAATACTCACAACAGCCAAGAACATCTCCAAAGCATACCCGCGCCTCACACGTGATGAAATGATCTCATACCTCAAACAGTTCCAGCGTGCAGCCTACGGCGATATGAAATCAATCTATGACATGACAGATGAAGAACTAGAACAACTATACACAAAATACAAGGAAGACTTCGAAGATGACTAAACAAGACATAGATCTCATAGTACAAGGACTAGTAGAAGTAGTAGGAACTAAAAACCTCAAAGACATACTAGAATACCTAGACATCAAACTAATCACACACAGTAATACCACAGAATACGTCAACCACAACGGCAAACAAATCATTTACATATCTGATACAATACCAGAACAACTACACGATTTCGTACTTGCCCATGAAATAGGACACGCAGTATTACACGATCATGAAATAATCCAGTATTCAAAACTAACATCACACAAAACCCAAACAGAAAAAGAAGCCGATTACTTCGCATTCAAACTCCTTGATAAACAAATAGACCCAATATACCAATACACAGCACAACAATACGCAAAACTACTACAAGTAAACGAAGACATCATTCAATACATAATACAAGACAATTAAATTCATAGTACGGTATATTACATTTTTTCGTACTAACATTTTTCTTAGTACGGTATATTACAATTTTTCGTACTAATATTTTTCTTAGTACGGCATATTACACTTTTCCGTACTAACATAAAAGGAGTGATTTAATATTGGACTTTAAAAATAAAGAAAACAAGGAAAAATTTTTGCAATTTAAAAGCAAAACGCTAACTAAGATTAAGAATTTTTTAGACAGCGAAATCGAAGCAGATTATAAAAAATCTGTACTACTTACCTATTGGTTCAATGATTACATATCATACTTAAAACAGGAAAAGACTTTTAATCCCGTTTACTTTCCTATATATGATAGAGGCAGTGTTATCCAAGTGGATCTTGGATTTAATCTGGGTAATGAATATGGTGGTCTACATTACGCAATAGTCCTTAATAGAAAAGACACAAAACAAAATCCCGTTTTGACAGTAGTGCCTATCTCATCAATTAAAAAAAATAAAAAGTGGAGAATACACGATGTCAATTTAAGTGACACAATTTTTTTAGCAATACAGTTAAAAACTGAAACAATGGTTAATACATTGGAAGAACAAATAAAAAATAGCAAAAATTTAGATCAATCAACTATCAACAAATTCAATCAAAAAATCCAAGAAGGAAAAGACTGTTTAGAAATGGCTGCCAAGTTAAATAAAGGTAGCTTCGCAATTTGTAACCAAGTAACAACAATAGATAAGATGAGAATAAAGAATCCTACCAAGGATACATCACCACTATATGGTATAAAAATACCCGAAGAATTATTAAATGAAATAGCAAATAAACTACATAAAATGTATTGACAAAAAGCATATTAGATATTATAATTCAGATATACGGTATGTTAGATACCAATTAAAATTAAGATACGTTACTTCTAGAGTAACAACTAAAAGATTAAATCCTTGGTAGTAGATTTCCCAACATTCGGGAATTTTCGAAACCAAGGATTTTCTCTATTTATAAACAAAAAAATACCCCTCACAATAAATGTAAGGGATACATGAGCATACATGAGCATACATGATATACTCACAATTCGCACTTGTATTATATCATGTATGCTCCTAAAATAAAATAATAATAAGGAGTAAATTATGAAAAAAGCAGTAGGTTATTGTAGATTTTCTACGGACATGCAAAGAGAAGAATCTATCATGGCACAAATGAGAGCCATAGATGAATTCGCAAAAAGAGAATCAATAGAAATTGTAAAATATTATAAAGATCAAGGACAATCAGGAACTTCCGACAACAGAGATGATTTTCAACTGATGATGAAAGAAGTTAAAAACATAGATTACGTTATTGTCCACAAATTTGATAGATTCGCTAGAAATAGCTTTGACCACGTAATAAACGAAAGAAAACTAAACAACAAAGGAATCAAATTAGTTTCAGTACTTGAACCAGTTGGAGAAAATCCAGAAAGCATATTAACCAAAAATCTACTTATAGGAATGAATGAGTATTTCTCACTCAACCTTTCAAGAGAAGTTAAAAAGGGACACAAAGAAAATGCACTACAATGTAAATTCAACGGAGGAACTCCCCCACTTGGATATAAAATTGAAGGCGGATTTTACAAAATTGATGAAGAAGAAGCAAAAATCGTAGAAAAGATATTTGCTCTAAGACTACAAAATTATAGCTATCAAAAGATTGCAGATACATTGAATGGCTTAGGTTACAAAAACAAGTATGGCAAAGAATTTAACCGCAATTCTTTCTATGAAATGCTACAAAATAAAAGATATAAAGGTACTTATATCTACGGAGTTAATGATGGCAGTGGAGAAGTAAGAAACTATAGAAAAAGAAATTCTGAATGGGTAGAAATAGAAGACGCTATCCCAGCGATAATAACAAAAGAGGTGTGGGAAGAAGTGAATAAAAAATATAGAAAAAGATCAGGAGCCTTTAAAAAAGATGCAAGAGATTATATACTATCAGGATTAGTTTTCTGTGAGCAATGTGGCGCTCATATGCTAGGTTGCAGTAGACAATCTTCAACTGGTAAAAAATACTACTACTACCGCTGCAACGACAGATGTGGAGCTAAGTCAATAAGAGCTGACTTGTTAGAAGAAGTCGTAACTAATTTAATAAGAGAGCATTTAATTCACGAAAAAAATATAGACGTTATAGTTGATTATGTAATATCCAATTATCAATTAGAAAATCCTTACCTAGAATTACAAAAACAAAAAAACAAACTAATTAGACAAAGAGACAATATAGTTAATTTAATGGCTGAAACAGGTTCAAAAGCATTAATTGATAAACTGGAACAATTAGATAGACAAATAGATAATATCTACATACCACCTTTCAAACAAGTAGTATTAGATAGAGACGTGATCAAAAAAAGATATCTTCAATTCCTTCATGAACCTTTAACTGGATCCATGATAAGACTACTAATAAAAAAAATAAAGGTTAACGACCATAAAACGATCATTAACCTTGTAAATTACCCAAATGAATTACTCAATGGGTATAGTCATGGTGCAGGAAAGAGGACTTGAACCCCCACGTCAAAGACACTAGATCCTAAGTCTAGCGCGTCTGCCAATTCCGCCATTCCTGCTTATGGGGTGGATGAAGAGATTCGAACTCTCGATCTTCAGTGCCACAAACTGACGCCCTAACCAACTAGGCTACATCCACCATAGCCTCAATTGACTACTTTATAAGTATACCATAATAAAATATGATTGTCAAGCATTTGTAAAATTTATTTCAAGTGAACTTGACTTTATTATTATAGCATCGTGTTTTTTATTTTGCAAGTATTATTTTGAAGATTTTGAAAATCCCTCATCTTGTGCTTCTTTTTCTGTTACAAAATATTTCTCACCTTTTTTGAAGTTAATTTTCACATCTTCATAACTTTCTTGATTAGGCATGTGGTATATTTTTAATCCTTTACTATTAATATTTCCCTTTATCATTCCTCTACCTTTAGAATCGGTGTATTTTACATATAAATTTGGATCATTTATATAAAAATCTTTCCAGAAACCTTTTTTATTATCCTTTGCATATTCTTCGGCTTTTTTTAATCGTTCAGAGTATTTTTGATTGGTTGTCTTAGTGTATAATTTTGCCATTCCTTCTTTTAGTAATTTTTCGTTAATAAATTCATCATCTAAGAATACATAACCTAGCTTTCTTTCGTATACATCCTCTTTTTCATCATCGAATTCTACCCTGACTTTTTTATTTTCTAACAAGTTTTTAGTGTATTCACTTGCAATTTTGCCTTCTTTGACATTTCGACTTTTATCTTCTGCCACGCTTTCTGGTGTATCAATTCCTATAAGTCTTACTCTCGTTTTTTGTCCATCTATATTTAATATTACAGTGTCTCCATCTACAACTCTGACTACTTCATACAAATTATTTTGATTTTCTGTTTGAATGATTTTGTCACAGCTTGTTAATAATATTAGTATTATTAATCCCAGTAAAAATTTCTTCATGTTTTTCTCTCACTTTTTATTATTTATAGCTTGATAAAATCTTTTCAGCTATTAGAATCATGTGATTATTGACTTTTTCTCCCCAATTTTTATCACTTGCATAATTTTTGTTCATAGCGTAAGAATTATAACCATTAAAATACTTTCCATTATCGCTAAGATACAATATTTTGATTTTTTTGCCAATATCTTGAATTCCTTCATCAAGTGAATTGTATTGACTTGCTCCGTTGTAAGGATCAGAGTCAACAGCATTGAATCCAAACAAATTATTTTTGTCCTTTGCTATTCTACTTTGTCCAAAATCAGATTCATGATTTGCTATAGCTAATAAATACAAGGCGTTCACACCGTATTTCTTTTCTACTTTAATGAATGAATGTGCGTTGCCTTTTAAATCAGTACCTTCTAATGCAACCTCTAACATTCTTTCTGATATTTTAGATTTGTGAGTTGGATAAAAAATATTATCTTCTGTAATCTTCAAAGCCCCAACTTTCTTGAATTCAACCAAATCCTTTTCTAATTTATTTAAAGTTTTCAACTCATTATCTTCTAATTCACTTTTATGATGAGTGATTTTTCTAGAAAAAGAAAAGTAATTTTCAGAATAGTTTATTATTAAGCAGGAGCAAAAAACTATCATTAGCAAGAATATTCCAACTCTTTTTCTTATTAATTTCTTGTTTTTCATTATTCCTCCTAGAATATGAATAGTATTTTATCATAATTTTTTATTATTTCCTATTGATTTTCATTATTGTAATAATCTTGAAATATTGTATTCTTAAGCTTATAATAAATGTATATGCTGTTGTGGCTCAGTTGGTAGAGCAATTGATTCGTAATCAATAGGTCGGAGGTTCGATCCCTCTCAACAGCACCAATAAAAAAACAATACTTATCTGGAGGTAAGAATGTCTATAAAAATAATCACGGATTCTGCTTGTCAAATAACAGATTCTAATAAAAATGAAAATTTAATAATACTGAATATGCCAGTTATTAGCTCTGATAAAGAATACATAGAAGGTCAAACCATTAATTCTTCAGATATGTTTTCTAGAATGAAAGATGGAGAAGTATTCAAAACTAGCCAAGTTCCATATAAGACCTACTATGAATCATTTAAAGATGAATTGGAAGCTGGAAATGACGTAATCTGTATTACATTATCTAGTGGACTTACTAGCACATTCCAAACTGCTACAATGGCAATGAATGCATTATTAGAAGAAAACAAAGATTATAAAATAATAGTTAAGGATTCTCTTTGTGCTTGTTCCGGAGAAACTTCCGTTATCAACAAAGCACTCAAACTTGTAGAATTAAATTATTCATTTGAAGAAGTAAACAATAAATTAGATGAAATAATCTGCGAACAAGAGCATATTTTTACAGTTACTAACTTAGAGTATTTGTACAGAGGTGGAAGATTATCTAAGACTCAAAAAGTTATGGGATCATTGTTGAATATAAGACCTGTAATGAGTGTGGATAAAAATGATGGTAGCTTATATGTTGTAGAAAAAGCGCGTGGCGAAAAACAAACTTTTATTAAAATGAAGAATTTAATGATTGAAAAATGCAATAACAATGTAAATTTAAATCAAACACTTTATGTTTGTTACGGCGAAGATGAAGATGAAGCAGATCTACTTATTGAAAAAATTAAAGAAGATTTTGATTTCAAGAAAATTGTTAAATGTCCTTTAGGATGTGTAATAGGAGCTCACACCGGACCAAATATGTTAAGTATATATTTCAGTAACAAGGATTTGGGAGAAGAGCTATCCGAAGTATAAAAATAAACCTTCTAAGTTATAACTTAGAAGGTATTTTTGTGTAATCTAGGTTTGTTTTTTTTATAGCTGTAATAAAATCCTGTTTCAAATCCCCTATCACATTGATATTTTCGTGAGTTTGAGGATGAATAAATTGTAGGTTGTATGCGTGAAGGACTTGACTGTCAAAAAGTATTTTTTCTTTTTTCAATCCATATAATTTGTCACCTAAAATCGGATGATGAATATAATTCATATGAACTCTAATTTGATGAGTTCTGCCCGTTTTGATTTGGACTTTTACAAGGGAATAATCGTCATTATAATCAAGTCTTTCATAATTAGAAATAGATAATTTTCCTTCGTCTGAAATCATCATCTTCTTTCTATCTTTTGGATTTCTAGTCATATATTCTTCAATTGTTCCGCATTCACCGATTTTTCCATGAACAATACACAAATAAGTTTTTGTAATTTCGTGATTTTTAATAATCTCCTTTAATTTTAAATGCGTATCGTTGTCTTTTGCAATAATTATTAGTCCTGTAGTATCTTTGTCTAATCTATGGACAATTCCCATTCTGTAATCTCCGTCAACATCACTCAATTTTTCAAAATTAGACATCAAATAATTTACTAAAGTATCGGAATATATAGTTTCTGTGGGATGAACTATTACATTTTTGTCTTTATTTATAATCGCAAGATAATCGTCTTCATACACGATATCCAAAACATGTTGCTGTGGTTTTATAGTTTTATCAGGTTTTTCATATTCAAATTTAATCTTATCGTTCAAATTTAACTTGTAATTTTTTTTCTGATTTTTTTCATTTACTAGCACTTTTTTTTCATCGATAAGTTTTTGAATTTCACTTCTGGACAATTCAACTTTATTAGCCAAAAAAACATCCAATCTTATGTTTTGGTTAGAATCGTCAATTAAAAATTCGTACATCATATGTTTTCTATCTTCCAATCAATGGGTTCAAGTCCGTTGTCCTTTAGATAATCGTTAGTTTTAATAAAATGATTGCAACCAAAAAATCCCCTATTCGCCGAAAACGGAGAAGGATGTGGTGATTCTAATATAAGTGCATTCTTGCTTTTAATTAAATCTTTTTTCATTCTAGCGTTGTTTCCCCACAATATAAACACTATCGGTCTATCAGAATTCCCTAATAATTCTATTATTTTATCCGTTAAAATTTGCCAACCAATTTTTGAATGAGAATTTGGTTTGTTTTCAATTACTGTAAGGGAAGTATTTAATAGTAAAACTCCTTGCTTTGCCCATTTCATCAAATATCCATTGTTTGGAATTGGATAACCAAATTCACTTTGCAATTCCTTGTAAATATTGATCAATGAAGGAGGTGTTTTAACATTTGGCTTAACTGAAAAACTAAGTCCATGAGCTTGATTAGGATTGTGATATGGATCTTGACCTAAAATCACAACCTTGCAATCTTCAAATGGAACTAATTTCAACGCTTCAAAAATATAATTCATATCAGGATATACTCTATAATTTTGATAATCGTGAATTAAAACTTCCCTAATTTTTTTATAATAATCCTTGTCCCATTCATCTTTTAGTAATTCATCCCAGCTATTTCCTATATTAACACTCATTATTTCTGTCCTTTTAAGCTAAATATTACAAGTAATATACACGATACAACAACAGCTATATCTGCCACATTAAACACTGGAAAATCATAATTAAAAGGTAATCTTACAGAAATAAAATCGATGACATAACCTCTGAAAATTCTGTCGATAAGATTGCCCAATGCTCCACCAAGAAGTAGCCCGTATATTACTTTTTCAAAACTAACCAAGCTTTTGTAATTCTTAAAAATATACACGATTACAAATCCAATTATTAGTAATGTAATTATCATTAAAATAATTTTCTTGTTTTCTAGAATTCCAAAAGCCGCTCCTCTATTCTCAAGGTAAGTAAGCTTCAAAAATTTATCAAAAATGATAATATCTCCTTCTTTTAGAGAAATTGCCATATATTTCGTTAAATGATCCAAGCCAATTACCAAAATCATCATTAAAATTGTAACCATTTTTACTCCTAAATGTATTTAATATATCTTATTCTCAATTTGTCTTTTTTTGTGCTTCCCAGATATTCTATAAGCCTGTATCTACCATATCCTCTTATTGATACAAGAGAGTTTTCTTCAACTGATTTGCTTGTATTGGATATTACTTCATAATTAAGCTTGATTTTCTTGTTTTTTATCATTATCTGAGCATCTTTCCTAGAAATATTTGCCATCTCAGAAACCAAGCAATCCAATCTCTCTGAGTTAATAATTCCAGTAAAAGATTTAACCTTTTCTTCATCTTTTTCTATATTCTCTTCAATAATCGATGTCGAAATATTAAACTTTTTTATCTTGGCCAAATTCAAATTCAAAAATTTAATCATCGTATTTGTAGCACACAGATAAAATCTTTTATTATGGGTAAAAATATCTCCAATTTTTTCACGATTAATTCCTGAATTCAATATAGCGCCTAAAATATCTCTGTGAGTAATTTCCTGATCCGTTTGTATTTCTAAAAGACCAATATAATCGAACATATTAATATATTCTTCTGCGTAGCAATACCTATCCCACATTATAATAATGCTGTTTTCACAGTTAATTGGACAATTTGTAACCTTATACTCTACATCGGTCTCTGTATTCAAAATTGAAATAGCATACTCTATTTCCTTTGGATTCATAAAATCAGTTGCATAAATAGTTTTTAACTGAAATAAGACTACCAATAAATCTATCGATAGTCTTTTTAATTTCTATATCTTGAATGTAATTTAATTCATAATTCATTTTAAACCAATCCTACTATTAACGATCCAATAATTTGAAGAAATATCAATGTTATTAATGGTGACCAGTCAATAATGCCTCTATCAAGTCCAAACATATTTAAAAGTTTTTTCGCAGGATACATTATATAATCAGTAATCAAATAAATCGAATCAACTAAGGCATTGTCTCTAGATATGTGAACAAAAGACAATATAACTCTAATAAATATTGACCATTCTATTAGCTTTAAAATGGTTATGAAAAAATTAACGATACTAAATCCATTTATCATAATTGGAAAAATCCATTATTTTTTGTGATTTGATCCTTAATCTTGCCGTCTATTTCTACCCCTTTTGGAACTAAAACAAAAATATCTTTAGTTACTTTTTGCATTTTACCATCAAGTGAATAAATAGCTCCACTAACAAAGTCAAATATTCTTTGCTTTACATCCTTTTCAAGCATTTCAATATTTAATACAGCAACTTCGTTTTTTAATATAACATCAATAACCTTTGGTGCATCATCAAAACTAATTGGTTCATGAATATTAATCTTAACTCTGTTTAAAGGTTTTGATTCCACAGGTTTAGTTGTAGAATTATTCATGCTTACTATATTGTTTTTTGTTTCGTAATTTTGTTTTGGTTCATAATCATTTGATTCAGCTTCAACATGATCTGAGTCATCATAGTAGTATTCATCATCGTAATATTCGTCGTAATCGTCTTCTACCCCTACTAATTTTTTAAATGAATTCATAAATGACATAACGTCCTCCTAATTGTAATTTCTTTTGCCAAAAATAAAGCTTCCAACTCTTACCATATTGGATCCTTCTTCAAGCGCTACTTTGTAGTCATGGCTCATTCCCATTGATAAGTATTTCATTTCTATATTTTTGTATTCTGTATTTTTTATTTTATCATAAATTTCTCTCATTTTCTTGAAAACCCATCTAATTTCTTCAGGATCTTCTGCAAATGGAGCAATGCTCATCAATCCTTTTACTTTGACGAACTCTCTTCTTTCTATTTCTTCAATAAAAGAATCCAAATCATCAAGATATAAACCAGATTTTTGCTCTTCTTCTGCAACGTTTAATTGAATCAAGCAATCTTGCGGTTTATTAGTTGCACGAGCTCTTTTTTCTATTTCTTTTAAAACACTCATTCTATCCAATGAATGAATCAAACAAGCTTTTCCTACAACATCTTTAACTTTATTAGATTGCAAATGACCAATCATATGATAATTAACACAATCTTTTAATTCATCATATTTCCAGCTCATTTCTTGGGGCTTGTTTTCACCAATATCAGTTACTCCACAATCAATAGCTTCCTTAATTCTGTCGATGTCCACAGTTTTTGTAACCGCAATAAGTTGTGGTGATTCTCCATGAGATGCAAATTTTTTCAAATTTTCATTAACTTCATTTAGATTGTCTTTTATACTCATTATTTTAAAAGTTCCCCCTCTTTAACAAACCTTGGATTTTTTACAATATAATCGTATAGCTCCAAAGTGTTTACTTTTCTGTTATTAACATCAATCTGTCCATCAATACCCGTTGAAACATAAGCAAATTTATCATCAGTTTTTAAAACTTTTACAGCTACAAATTTTACAATTCCTGTTTCTTTTTTGATGTAAACGCCTTGTGTAGAATCTTTTGTAATAATTGACTTGTTAGGTATTTTGAATACTTTTGTTCTTTTATCAATCATAGTTATAGGCACAAATCTTTTATTCATTAAATTATTAATACCATCATTCATATCACATACTATAGTTATGATATTTCCATTTACTTTGATGTCTTTTATATGCGCTGAATAATCGTTTTTTTCAACATTGATTTCAATTTCGTCGTTATTTTTCAAATTTCGATTCAACTTAGAACTTTCCACATCAAATACCAACGATAAATTCATACTATCAACAACTGATAAGCCTTGAGTAGTATAATTGTCATCAATATCTCTTAAATAAAAATCACTACCCAGAATATTTGAAGAGTTATATCTTACAAAGTTTTCATAGTTATCAATATTATTTTTTAATACTCCACTAACTGTTGTCTTAACAGTAGATGATTTTGAGTTTAAAACTTGTTTCAATATCTCTAATTCTTTTTTAGAATGAAAATACTCTTCTTCTGTGATATTCTTTTTCTTATCATATTCAGACAAAAACTTATCATCAAAGTTTCTATTTCTTATAGAATTTGATAGTGTTTTAATATCTGTATCTTTAATCTCAAATTTACTTGTAGTCTTATCGCTGTGATTTATCTCCAAATCGTTCAATTTGTCATCTATATATTTCGTACTCATTTGTAGGTTGATATCCTTCGGTACGTTTATTACATTAGATCCAACAGGATATTTGACATTTTCAGCCGCTTTCGTATCCACATCATTTAAATAAATGTACTCATCTTTGAGAACAAGAGCATTTACATTTATTTCGTTTTTTATTTTGGAAATATCGTTCACAAGATATAGGTTTCGTTTGAAGAAAAAACCTAATAAATTGTGAACAATAAATATTAATAGTAAAACAGAAATAATTATTATAAAAATTTCTTTTTTGTTAAGTTTTTTAGTTTTCATAATCTGATTATATCATAGTATAATTTACATTCCAAAATTAATTATCGCTCTTTTTTCTCATCATCGAATTAGGTTGAAGTTTTTGATCAATCTTAATTTTAAAAATCTGTTGAGCCTTATTTGCCACTTCAATTTCATTCATTTTTTCATCATACATTTTTTCAATCTTTTTTGTAATAAATCCATCTTCTGGCCCAAAAATTTCTACTTCGTCTCCTTCGAAAACTCTATTTCTTTGTTCAAAAGTAGCAATTTTACTTTCTTCATCATAATCTAATAATAACCCTACAAAATCATATTTTCTAATGTACGAGGATGATTCGTACAATTGGTCATTTTCATCAGGTTTTTTTTCAAAAAATCCTGTAGTAAAATCTCTATAAGAAACTTTTTTAATCTCTTCTAAAAGTCTCTTTGCTGTTTGTTCATCAAATTCATTATTATAGTACTTGTCGATGGCGATTCTATAGCTTCTAACTACCGTAGCTACATAGTATTGACTCTTTACTCTACCTTCTATTTTCAAACTATCAATCCCTGCAGAAATTAATTTATCTAAATGCTCAATCATACACAAATCTTTTGAATTGAAAATAAAAGTTCCTTTCTCATCTTCTTCAATCGGAAAATATTCTCCAGGTCTTTTTTCTTCAACAAGTCTGTACTTCCATCTACATGCTTGTGCGCAGTCTCCTCTGTTTGCATCTCTTCCTGTCATGTAGTTACTCAATAAACATCTTCCTGAATAAGACATACACATAGCTCCGTGTACAAAACATTCTAATTCAGAATCAGGAATGTTTTTCTTGATGTCTTGAATTTCTTTCAAAGATAATTCACGAGCCAAAACAATTCGTTTGATTCCTTGATCCATCCAATATTTTACTGTTCTAAAATTTGTCACAGATGCTTGTGTCGACATGTGAACTTCAATATCTTGATTAATACTTCTAATAATAGAATAAATTCCTGGATCAGAAACAATAAGAGCATCTACATTAATATCGATTAAGCTTTGAATGTAGTCTTCAATCCCTTCCAAATCGTCATTGTGGGCTAATATATTCATAGTTATATATATTTTCTTGTCTCTACTATGAGCGTATTCTACTGCTTCTTTCATATCATCTAATGTGAAATTTTTAGATGCAGTCCTCAAGCCATAGTCAGGGCCTGCCATATACACTGCATCTGCGCCATAATCAATGGCTGTTTTTAATTTATCTAAATCACCTGCCGGTGCTAATAATTCAACTTTTTTCATTTAATCTCCTCAAAAATAGTCGGAAATCATAGACTCCCGACTAATGCTATTTTAATTTAGTTATGCTCATTCCATCATCAATTGGAATTATAGTTGTATCATATTTTGAACTATCAGAAATAATTTCCAAAAATTCTCTCAATCTCTTTACGATTGTTATCTTTCTATGTCTGTGTTCATAAAATTCTTTCTCGCATACCATCCCTCTGAACAAAACATTGTCGCATACAATAACAGAATTCTTGTTAGATAATCGAACAGCTTCTTCAAAATATTTTATATATTGTCCTTTGGCAGCATCGATAAATATCAAATCAAATTTTGTATTCATATTTTTCATAACTTCATATCCGTCGCCAAATATCAATTTAATATCATCAAAACCGTACTTTTTGAAGTTTTTTCTGGCAAAATTTGCATTTTTTTCATAATTTTCGACTGTAGTAATTTTTGCATCAGGACATGTTTTCTTCATAATAATTGAGCTGTAACCAATAGCTGTGCCTATTTCTAAAATAGATTTTGGTTGTTCCATCAGCAAAATCATCTTTAATAATTGTCTAACTTCTGCTTCAACTATTGGGATATGATTATTCTTAGCAAATTCTTCTAGCTCTAAAATAGTTTCATCGTCACTTTTTGATAATTGTCTTAAATAATCTTGTAGTTGTTCATTTACAATACTATTCATCTTCTAATTTAATGCCACCTTCTAATGCATCATAAACATCTTTCAAAATCATAGAAAATCTTGCATCTGCTTGTAAATAAGCTGCTATTTCGTGATTTGTCATTATAATATTTTGTAAGTTTTGAAGTTTTTGTACATCTTCAGGATCTTCTTTTCCTGTTTGTTGAATTTTTAATTGATATTCAAACAAATGCTTTTTAAAATCATCTATCATATTTTTGTTAGTTTCATTCTTCTTATAAACTTCTTTGTGAAGTTTTTTAAGTTCTTGAAACTCTGTTGAATTATTCAGCATTTGTGCCAATTCTTCAGCTTTTTTCTTATATTCCATATTATACCTCCATTATTACTGGCAATATCATTGGATTTCTCTTAATTTCTTGATATAAGAATTTCTTTAATGTTTCTCTTATATTGTGTTTAAGTGTAGACCAATCGTAAATATTTTTTGTATAACATTCATCTAAAACTTTTTGTACAACAGATTTGCAATCTTCCATTAAATCATTATTTTCTTTTACATATACAAATCCTCTTGAAATGATGTCAGGCCCAGCTATTACTTCTTTGTTTCTGGCATCTAAAGTTATTACTACAACTATTAGTCCATCTTCTGATAAATGTCTTCTGTCTCGTAATACAACATTTCCAACATCACCAACTCCAAGTCCATCTACTAAAATATTACTTGCAAATTTTGTGTCTACAAGGTTAATGCTTTTTCTAGTAAATTCTATAGTATTGCCATTATCAGCGATTACTATATCTTTTTCGTTCATTCCAAGATCTAGTGCTAAATTCGCATGACACTTCAAATGTCTCATTTCACCGTGAAGTGGAACAAAAAATTTAGGTCTAACTAATGAATGCATCAATTTCAATTCTTCTTGACATGCGTGTCCACTTACATGGACATCTGCCAACGAAGAATAAATAACCTTAACACCCATTTCCATTAATTTATTGATAACTGAGCTAACTTGGTTATCATTTCCCGGAATTGGTGTCGCAGATAAGATAACTGTATCTGTTGGGTCCAAGTGAACTTTTCTATGAGTTCCATTAGCCATTCTTGTCATTGCACTCATCGGTTCTCCTTGAGAACCAGTTGTAAGAAGAACTATTTCGTTTGGTCGATATCTGTTGATATCATTTATATCAATAATAGTTTTTTCATTAACTTTAATGTATCCCAATTCACGCGCAACATTAACAGTGTTAATCATTGATCTACCCGAAAGCGCCACCCTCTTATTGAAATGTTCAGCCGCTGAAATAACTTGTTGAATTCTGTGGACATTAGACGCGAATGTAGCTACAATTATTCTAGCAGGTGCATCATCAAATAAATTTATAAATGTTTTTCCAACACTTTTTTCGCTTAAAGTATAGCCTTGTCTTTCAACATTTGTACTGTCCGCAAAAAGTGCAAGTACACCCTTGTTTCCTATAGCAGCTATTCTACCAAAATCCATTCTATTGTTATCAATTGGAGTGTAATCAATTTTGAAATCACCTGTAAAGAACAAAACTCCCACAGGAGTTGTTATTGATAAACTTGCAGCATCAGGAATTGAGTGACATACTTTTACAAATTCTACGCTAAACGCCCCAAGTTTTATTGATTTTTTGTAATCAACTGTATGAAGTGACTTCAAGCTTAACTTGTGCTCCAATATTTTATTTTCTAAAAGTCCTATTGTAAGTTTTGTACCATACACAGGAACATCTAATTTTTTTAATACATAAGGAATTGCCCCGATGTGATCTTCGTGGCCGTGAGTAATTACAATACCTCTAATTTTTTCCTTATTTTTTTCTAGATAAGAAATATCTGGGATTACTATATCAACTCCCAACATTTCTTCATCTGGAAATGTCATTCCACAATCCACAACAATAATATCATTTTTGTATTCAATTACTGTCATGTTCTTTCCGATTTCGTTAAGTCCTCCTAGTGGAATAACTTTTAATTTATCAATATTCTTTTTTGCCATTTATTTCTCCTCATTTTTAATTTTTTCTTGGCAATCAGAACATATTCCATAAAACTTTAAATCGTGATTTTGGATATCGAAGTTGTAATCCTTGCTAATCTGTTTTTCAATATCTTCCAATAAATCGTATTTTACTTCGTCAACTTTACCACAATTTGTGCATATTATATGGTGGTGGTGATGGTCTTCATCCTCATCAACCAATTCATATCTATATCTTTTATCATCAAAATCTAACTTGTAAACCAAGTTAAGTTCTTCAAAAATTAATAAAGTTCTATAAACCGTAGCTATACCAATTTCCGGATCTTTTTTGCTTACTATTTCGTTCAATTCTTCCGGAGATAGGTGTGAATCCATATTTTCTAACAATGCTTCAAAAATTACTTCTCTTTGCTTGGTAACTTTGTATCCGGCATTGATTAGCCTAGTTTTCAATGTTTCTATGTTCATTATTGCTCCTTTTGTGAATTTATTAGATCTTCGTATATTTCGATAGCATCGTTTAATTCTTGTTCGTTTTCTAACCCAATAAATTCAACTTGTTCATCATTTTCAATATATTTCAAAATAACATTATCACCATTTGATACATCTTCTAATACGCAATAATTATCATCGTCCATACCAAATGTATTGATTATTTTAAATTCTTTTTCATTGTTGTTTTCATCGTATAATTTTATAGTTTCCATAATTATCTTCCCATATCCAAATAAGTTTGCAGAATGTAAGTAGCTGCAACACTATCAATTACATCTTTCCTTTTTTTTCTTGATACATTTTGTTCTATCAATACTCTTGTAGCACTAACAGTTGTTAGTCTCTCGTCAACATATTCAATGTCCAAATCAGTGTGTTTTCTTAGTTCTTTTACAAATGTTTTAACTTTTTTAGCTTGAGGGCCAATAGTATTATTCATGTTTTTAGGTAGACCTACTATAATTTTACTGACTTCTTTTTCTTTGATTATATCATTTATGATTTCTATGTCTTCAATCTTGCTTTTTCTCTTGATAGTCATCAAAGATTGGGCAGTCAATAAAAATGGATCACTTATCGCGACACCAATAGTTCTATCTCCCACATCAAGTCCAATATATCTTTCCATAATTACTTACATATTTTGAGAGCTGTTACAAGTAACAGCTCTACATTATCCTCTATTTATCTATTTCGTTCAAATAAACTTCTAACATTTCTCCCAATAAATCATCTCGATCTATTTGTCTAATCAAATTTCTCGCATTATTAAAGCTTGTAATGTAAGTAGGATCTCCTGATAATATATATCCAATAATTTGATTTTTAGGATCATATCCTTTTTCCTCTAAAGCTTGGTAAACTTTCTTCAAAGTTTCCTTTATTGATTTCTGTTCAAGTTTTGATGCCTCAAATCTAACCGTATGGTTTAAATCCTTTCCTTCCATTCTTTGCCTCCTTTAAGCATTAATTTTTGATTTTACTGTTTCAATTCCCTTTTGTAGTGCTTCATCAACTTTGGAACTATCTTTTGCACCAGCTTGTGCAAAATCTTTACGTCCTCCACCATTACCACCGCATACTTTGGCAACTTCTCTTACAATATCTCCGGCAAATACACCTTTCTTAACTGCACAATCAGTAACTAAAGTTATAAATGATACTTTTGATTTATCGGAATTAGCTAGTATTACAACCCCATCTTCTAATTTTGATTTAATATTTTCTCCAAAATCTCTAAAAGAATTATTGTCCGAACCACTTAACGCAAACACACAAACTTTTGTGCCGTCAATGTCTACAGCATCCTCAATGACTGAATCAATATTTGAAGACAAATCCTTATTTGTTATATCTTTAAGTTTTTTCTTCAATTCTTTAATTTCTTCAGTGTTCATTTCAATTCTTCTTGTGATTTCATCTTCATTAGATGCCTTTAATGAATGCTTAACAGTATCAATCAAACTATCTCTTTCTTTTAAATACTTGTAAACTGCACGACCAGTAATTGCTTCAATTCTTCTCACCCCTGCAGCTACACTTGATTCAGAAAGTATTTTCAACATTTGAATGTCACTTGTTGTCTTAACGTGAGTTCCTCCGCATAATTCTTTGGAATAATCTCCCATTTGAACAACCCTTACAACATCTTGATACTTATCTTCGAAAAGACCTCTAGCTCCAATTGATTGAGATTGTTCTAATGACATTTCATCAATTTTTACAGGAATACCTAGAGCTATTTTTTCATTGACAATTTGTTCAACTTTTTCTAATTGCTCTTTAGTAACTGCTTCAAAATGCGTTATATCAAATCTTAATCTTTCTCCATCAACATAAGAACCAGCTTGATTTACATGATCTCCTACAACATCCTTTAATGCTTGATGCAATAAGTGTGTTGCAGAGTGATTTTTCATAATATCTCTTCTATTAAGTTCATCAACTTCGATCGTAATTTTATCTCCTACATTTAAGCTTCCTTCAATAACTTTTACGTAGTGTAAGAATACTTTCTTTCCAGTTTTCTTAGTGTCGTACACTTCAGCTTTGAAATTATCATTGTAGATAATTCCCTTGTCGCCTACTTGACCTCCGCCTTCTCCATAGAAAGTTGTACAATCTAATACTATTATACCCATTTGTCCGGCGTTTAAATTATTTTCGTCTTCACCGTAAATTTCGATAACTTCACTTTCATCTTTCAAAGAATCATATCCGTCAAATTTTGTTTCAGAAAGTCCTTCGCCATATTTTTTGTCAGATGACCAACCCATATTGGATTCATTTCTTGATCCTCTGGCTCTTTCTTTTTGTTCTTCCATTAATTTTTTGAATTCATCTTCATCTACAGTTTTGTTGACTTCACCAACCAATTCCTTAGTTAAATCTATAGGGAATCCATAAGTGTCATATAATTTAAATGCATTTTCTCCACTGAACACATCTGAATCAGTTTCTTTTAACATATAATCTAATATGCTCAAACCTAAATCCAAAGTTTCTTGGAATTTCTTTTCTTCAGCATTAGCTATTTTTACAATTCTATCTCTTTCTTCTTTTAATTCAGGATATCCAGATTCATAAACTTTAATGCAAGAATCTATAACTTTTTCTATAAAACTGTCGTTTATTCCCAACAATTTTCCGTGTCTACAAGCTCTTCTTATAAGTCTTCTTAGAACATATCCTCTTTGCTCATTGCTTGGAATAACACCATCATATATTAAAAATGTCATAGCACGAACATGGTCAGCAATAATTCTGATTGATACGTCGTTTTGATGATTTTCTTTGTATTTTACGCCTGAAATTTCTTCAATAGTTTTGATTATATCTTTTACAAGTCCAATTTCAAAAATATTATCAGCATTTTCCAAGACCATTGTAATTCTTTCAAGACCCATACCAGTATCTATATTTGGATGAGCAATTCTTTCATATTTCCCGTCAGCAGTTTTGTTAAATTGTGTGAATACCAAATTCCATACTTCCAAGAATCTTTCACCCTCATCACCAGGTTTTGCATCTTCTCTAGGATCAAATTCAAATCCTCTGTCTACGTGAATTTCAGAACATGGTCCACAAGGTCCTTGATCTAATTCCCAGAAGTTATCAGTTTTTCCTAATTTAACAACTCTTTCTGGACTTACTCCTACTTCATTTACCCAAATATTATAAGCTTCTTCGTCTTCTTCATATACAGTTATCCACAATATATCTTTTGGAACTTCTAATTCATTTGTTAAAAAGTCCCAAGCCCATGTAATGGCTTCTTTTTTAAAATAATCTCCAAAAGAGAAATTACCAAGCATTTCAAAAAATGTACCATGCCTTTGAGTCTTTCCTACTTCGTCAATATCTGCTGTTCTGATACATCTTTGTGAAGATGTTGCCCTGTCTTTTTTTAATTTTTTCTCACCTGTAAAATACTTTTTCAAAGGTGCCATTCCAGCATTTATAAGTAAAAGACTTTTATCATCTTGTGGTATAAGAGGAAATGATTTGATAACAAGATGTCCTCTTTCCCCAAAATAATCTAAGAATTTTTTTCTAATTTCATTTAAACCGTAATCTTTCATTATAACCTCACTAATTTTTAAAAAACATTTTAATCTTATCTTTAAAATGTAAATATAATATTTTAACTGTAGCAACGAATGGAACTGAAAGAATCATACCTACAACTCCAAACATTCCTCCACCTATAATCAAACTAACAATTACTAACAATGGATTAATTCCAATTTTGGAACCTAATAATTTAGGAGCTAGAATATTATTTTCAACCCATTGAATAGAAACGAACACAATTACTACAACTACCGCTTTTAATGGACTTTCCAAAAAAGCCAAAATAAATGCAGGAGTAACTGCTATAAAAGGACCAATATATGGAATAATATCGCCTACCATTGTAAGTATTCCAATTATAATTGCAAAATCGACTTTCATAATGATTAAGGCAATCGCAGTCAATACTCCTACAAAAATCGCCATAATCAATCTGCCGCGAATAAATTCACTGTAAGCTTTATCCATATCAGAACAAATACTCAAAAATTTATCTTTATTCTCATTTGGTATGAATCCCATTATAAAATCAATGCATTTTTCTTTATCTAAAAGCATATAAAAACTTACTACTGGAACTAAAACAATTCTAAGTAAATTACTAAATATATTTCCCGTAATGTCTCCTGTTTGGGATAATTTGTCCAATATAGAAGTCTGGATTGTTCCAAGCTTTTGGTTTATTGTTTGCATTGCATTGGACATAATTTTGCTAACATTAGGATATTCCTTAAATATTTTATTGTTGATAGCATTTAGTTTAACAGAAATATCAGACATAAAGCCAGGTAAGCTTATTATCATTTTTTTAATCTGTTGAATAGTTTGTGGAACAACAATCATCCCCAATAAAATAATCAAAAGGATTACTATAACATAAATGATTAAAATAGCTATTGACCTTTTAACTCCCTTTTTTTCAATATATTTTACCAAAGGATTTATAATATATGAAAGCACTATTCCTATCAATAAAGTATTAATAGTATGATATATGATTGGATATTTTGAAAATAAAGCTGCAATTCCCAGCAATATAAGTATTAGTATTGTAGTCTTTTTTATTTTATGAAAATTAAATACAATTTTGTATTTTTCGTCTACTTTACTATTTCCCACAGTAATTAGAAAATAAGTTCCAAAAACCATGAAAATAATAGTTATAAATATTAAAGCGTTACGCAAAAATTCAGAATTAATAAGCATATCTATTTCTCTTTGCTAATTAAATCTTGCAAACTCACGTTTTTAATGCTGTTAATCATATCATCATGCATTTGAGTCCAAATAAGCCTAGATGGACAAGTGTCTTCTCTTGAACAAAGTCCGGGAACTGCAGAACATTCTGTCACTCCAAAAAATTCTTCTAAACACTCCAAAATTTCAGCTACTGAAATTTCTTTTGGAGATTTTTTCAATAAATAACCGCCTTGTACACCTCTAACTGAAATCACTAAATCTTGCTTCTTCAATTCTCGTATAAGTTGTTCTAAATAATTATTACTCAGTCCTGTGGCTTTAGATATTTCATTCAAACTAACTGGATTATCTCCATATTTTTTGCCTAAATATATCATAGCCGCAAGTCCATATCTTCCTCTCGTAGATAATCTCATAAGCCCTCCTATTTATGATAAATTTTATCATAGTAAAATAGTTGTGTAAATATCCTATTGCAATAATAATAGTAGATTAAGAAAACTCAATCTACTATTACCAAAATTATTTTACAATTATATTAAAAATTCTACCTTTTACATAAATTTTCTTAACTACGTTTTTGCCTTCAAGATATTTTGCTACAACATCATCTGCAATAGCTTTTTCAAAAACTTCATCTTCAGAAGCATCTCTAGATATCTCTACAGTTGCTCTTAGCTTACCATTTACTTGGATAGGAAGCTCTATTACATCCAAAATAGTTTTCGATTCGTCATATTCTGGCCAACTAGCTTCGTGAACATATCCTTCATATCCCATTCTTTGCCAAATTTCTTCTGTGATATGAGGACAAACTGGATTTAATAATATCAAGAATATCTTGAATTGTTCTTCGGAAATTTTATCTAAGTTGTTGAATTCATTCAATAATGTCATAAGTTGAGCGATTGCTGTATTAAATTTCAAGTTTTCATAATCTTCTGAAACTTTTTTAATAGTTTGATGAACCAAAGTTTCCATTTTTTCAAAATTAGAATCTCCATCAACTAATTCTTGCGTTCTCCAAACTTTATCCAAGAATTTTCTGCAACCTTTAACACCATTTTCAGACCAAGGAGCTGATTTTTCAAAATCTCCAATGAACATTTCATAGCATCTCAAAGTATCTGCACCAAAATCTCTGACGATATCATCCGGATTTACAACATTACCACGAGATTTACTCATTTTTTCGTTGTTGTCACCCAAAATCATTCCATGGCTAGTTCTCTTCATATATGGTTCTTTTGTAGGAACTACTCCAATATCATACAAGAATTTGTGCCAAAATCTTGAATACAATAAGTGAAGTGTAGTGTGTTCCATTCCACCGTTATACCAGTCAACTGGAACATAATAGTCCAAGTTTTCTTTACTTGCTATCGCTTCGTCGTTGTGTGGATCAGTATATCTCAAATAATACCAAGAAGATCCTGCCCATTGTGGCATAGTATCAGTTTCTCTTACAGCATCTCTACCGCATTTTGGACATTTTGTATGAACAAATTCATCTATGTTAGATAGTGGTGATTCTCCATTATCTGTTGGTTCATAATTATCAACCTTAGGCAATACTAGTGGTAAATCTTTTTCTTCCAATGGAACCCATCCACAATGCTCACAGTAAACCAATGGAATTGGTTCTCCCCAGTATCTTTGTCTAGAAAATACCCAGTCTCTCAATTTGTAGTTTGTTTTCTTGTGACCTATTTCTTTTTCTTCAATGTATTCATACATTTTTTCTTTTGCTTCGTCTACACTCAAACCATTTAAAAATTCGGAATTAATAAGATTTCCTTCATTTGTTTCAGTGAACGCAGAATTTTCTATGTCAGATCCTTCAATTACAGGGATCATTTCAATGTTGAATTTTTTAGCGAATTCGTAGTCTCTGTCATCGTGCGCTGGAACTGCCATAATAGCACCTGTTCCATAAGTCATCAATACATAATCTGATACATAAACAGGAATTTCTTTGTTAGTCAAAGGATTAATCGCTGTTAATCCATCGATTTTATATCCTGTCTTTTCTTTAGATAAATCCGTTCTTTCTAATTCCGATTTCTTAGCAACTTCTTGTCTGTAACTTCTGATTTCTTCGATGTTTTTAATTTGAGCGCTATATTTTTCAATTAAAGGATGATCAACTGAAATAACCATGTAAGTTGCACCAAATATAGTATCTGCTCTTGTTGTAAAAACAGTAATTTTTTCGTCAACTTCTTTTATTGAAAAATTAATTTCTGCACCGTATGATCTTCCAATCCAGTTGATTTGTTGCGATTTTATTCTATCCAAATAATCGACATCTTTTAAATCATCTATAAGTCTATCAGCGTATTCAGTAATCTTAAGCATCCATTGATTCTTAACTTTTCTGATTACTTCACCGCCACATCTTTCACAGTGACCGTTAATTACTTCTTCATTTGCAAGTCCTGTTTTACATGAAGGACACCAGTTAATTGGCATTTCCTTTTTGTAAGCAAGTCCTTTTTTAAACATTTGGATGAAAATCCATTGAGTCCATTTATAGTAGTCTGGGTCTGTTGTATTTATTTCTCTGTCCCAATCAAAAGAAAAACCTATTGATTGCATTTGTTTTTCGAAATTTTTGATGTTGTTTTCAGTAACAATTTCTGGTCTTATTTTATTTTTAATAGCAAAATTTTCTGTAGGAAGTCCAAATGCATCCCAACCCATTGGATATAAAACATTATATCCTTGCATTCTTCTTTTTCTTGAAACGATGTCCAATGCAGTGTATGGTCTTGGATGACCTACGTGTAATCCTTGTCCAGATGGATAAGGAAACTCTACTAATGCGTAGAATTTTTCTTTTGACTTGTCATCAGAAGTCTTGAAAGTTTTGTTTTCTTCCCAATATTTTTGCCACTTTTTCTCAATTGAATTCGGATTATATCTATCCATTTTTACCTCCAAATAATAAAAAATTCGCCTCTTACAAAGAAGAGACGAAATAAAATTCCGCGGTACCACTCTTATTGGTTAATCCCACTCAAATCTTTAACGCAGATATACGAATATTCTATTAATAAACAAGTTCAATAATCTCAAATATTGATTCGCACCAACCATCAATTCTCTGAAAATTTTTAATTATTTACTACTTTTATTCAAATATTATTATAAAAACTTATTACTATGATATCACATCACAGAATTAAATTCAATATTAGTATTCACAATGTCCAACAGTTCTTGGGAATGGAATGACATCTCTTATGTTTGACATTCCTGTCATATACATCACCATTCTTTCGAAACCTAATCCAAATCCACCATGTTTAACTCCACCATATTTTCTTAAATCAAGATACCATTTGTATTCTTCTTTGTTGAATCCTAATTCATCCATTTTCTTATCTAATAATTCGTATCTTTCTTCCCTTTGGCTTCCACCAATTAATTCGCCAATTCCTGGAACTAAAAGGTCTGTTGCTGCAACTGTTTTGTTGTCGTCGTTAAGTCTCATGTAGAACGCCTTGATTTCTTTTGGATAATCAGTAACAAACACTGGTCCATCTACAACTTTTTCGCTCAAATACTTTTCGTGTTCTGTTTGTAAATCCATTCCCCATTCAACAGGATATTCGAATTTTTCTCCTGATTTTTGTAGAATTTCAACAGCTTCAGTGTAAGTTAATTTTTTGAATGATTTGTTGGCAACTTTTGTCAATCTTTCAATCAAGTTCTTGTCTACAAAACTGTTGAAGAATTTTATTTCTTCTTCACAATTTTCCATAACATCTTTTATGATATATCTAACCATATCTTCAGCCAAATTACATACATCATCCAAATCAGCAAAACATATTTCAGGTTCCATCATCCAGAATTCTGCAGCATGTCTAGGAGTATTAGAATGTTCACTTCTGAAAGTTGGTCCAAATGTATACACATTTCTAAATGCTAATGCGTAAGCTTCTGCTTGTAATTGACCACTTACTGTTAAGTTAGTAGATTTTGAGAAGAAATCTTGTGAAAAATCAACATTTCCATCGTCATCTTTTGGGATATTATCCAAATCTAATGTTGTAACTCTGAACATTTCTCCAGCACCTTCAGCATCACTGCCTGTTATTATTGGAGTATGAACATATACAAATCCTCTTTCATTAAAGAATTTATGAATAGCAAAAGCCAATCTACTTCTAACTCTAAATACAGCATTAAATGTGTTTGTTCTTGGTCTTAAATGTAAAATTGTTCTCAAAAATTCAAATGTATGTCTTTTCTTTTGTAGTGGATAATCATCTGTAGATTCCCCTTCTACTATAATTTTTGATGCTTGAATTTCAAATGGTTGTTTAGAATTTGGAGTCAAAACTAATTTACCTACGACAATAATTGCTGAACTTAATTTTAGTTTTTCACTCTTTTCAAAATCTTCATTTTCTTTTCCTACTACTATTTGAACTGGATTGAAAAAAGTTCCGTCGTTTAGTTCAATGAAACCAACATTTTTACTGAATCTTGAGTTTTTAATCCAACCTCCAACTTCAACTTCTTTGTCAGAATACTTTTCGTAATCTTTAATCAAATCTCTAATTAATATCATTCTTTACTCCTTGTTTTTTTATATATTTTGCTTTCATATCCAATATCTTTTGGATCGTAATATTTTTGATTTTTCAATTCGTCTGGTAAATATTGTTGATATGAATCATCGTTATGTGGATATTTGTATCCAATTCCTCTGTCCAATGATTTTGCCCCACTATAATGCGCGTCTTTTAGATGACTAGGAACATCGTAAATCTTGTTTTGGCGAATATCTTCCAAAGCCTTGTCAATTGCGACATAAGACGTATTTGATTTCTCACTAGATGCAAGATATATTACACCATTCGATAAATTTATCCTGCATTCAGGTAGTCCTATTAAATTAACTGCGTTGAACACATTAATGGCTACAGTTAAAGCTTCAGGATTTGCCAAACCAATATCTTCTGATGCAAAAATCACCATTCTTCTCGCGATGAATTTGGGATCTTCTCCGCTTTCAATCATTCTTGCTAAGTAATACAAAGCTGCGTCGATATCAGAACCTCTCATAGATTTAATGAATGCCGATATAACATTATAGTGATCTTCTTCTTTATCATATTTTAACACAGGTTTAAATACAGAATTTTTTATCGCATCTTCATCTATGATTAAACATCCATTAACTCGGTCTGTGCTTTCGACCGCAATTTCCAAAGCATTCAAGGCACTTCTTGCATCTCCATTTGCAGAATTGACAAGAACATCAATTGCTTTTTCATCGATTTGAATGTTCATTTCTCTTAGCTTTTTATCTTCTGTAAGCGCATTTTCTATGATATTTCTAATATCTGTATCACTCAACGGTTTTAACTCGATAATTTGACATCTAGATAAAAGAGCCTTGTTAACTTCAAAGAATGGATTTTCTGTAGTAGCGCCTATTAAAGTAATTGTCCCGTCTTCAACATATCCGAGCAGTGCGTCTTGCTGTGATTTATTAAATCTGTGAATTTCGTCTATAAACAAAACAGTCTTTTTATTATACATGCTCAAATTATTTTTTGCAGTTGAGATGACTTCCCTAATATCTTTAACTCCACTAGAAATAGCAGATAACCTTTCGAACAATGAATTAGTTTGATTTGAGATTATTTCTGCTAATGTTGTTTTTCCAGTTCCAGGAGGACCATAAAAAATCATAGAAGGAATTTTGTCAGCTTTTATCAATCTATTCAAAAGCTTTCCTTCTCCAACCACATGTGATTGCCCAAAATATTTATCCAAACTTTTAGGTCTGAGTCTATTTGCTAACGGCGAACTATTTTCTTTTTGTAATTGCAAATTATATTCAAATAAATCCAAAATATTTCCCCTTTAACATTTATTTTATTTATATCTTACCACAAAAACTAAATATCGTTAAATAAAAATTAAAGGTCGGATAATTACCCGACCTTATTCATTATCTAATTTTGATATTTCTTCGTTAAAAGATTTAACATCTGTAAATTCTCTATACACAGAAGCAAAACGAATATATGCAACCTTGTCAATTTTCTTAAGCTTTTTCATTATTAATTCACCTATTTCAGATGAATCTACCTCCCTTTTATTGCTATGCGTTAATTCAACTTCTATCTCTTTAGTAGCCTCAAGCAACACTGAATCTGGAACAGGTCTTTTTTCACATGACTTTTTCATTCCACGATACACTTTATCCCTATCAAAAGCTTCTCTATTTTTATCTTTTTTTACCACTGTAAGGTTATTAAAATCGTATCTTTCATAAGTGGTAAATCTTTTGTGACAAGAAATGCATTCTCTCCTTCGTCTAACTATCTTATCGTCTTCAGATGCTCTAGTATCTACAACTTTTGTATCAGATGCATTACAGAACGGACATTTCATTAGAATCCTCTTCTCTTCAAGAATGAAGGTATTTCTATATCGTCGTGATCTTTTTCAGAAGTTTCTTCTGATTTTTGAGAAACCGAATCAGATTTTTTGTTTGATTTTAATTTATTAGCCATTGGATTGTCAGAATCAAATCCTGTTGCAATAACAGTGATCTTGATATCATCTCCCAATGATTCATCAATACCAGCACCAAATATGATATTAGCATCTGGATCTACTTCTTCTCTGATTAATTCTGCAGCTTCATTTACTTCGAATAATCCTAATTCTTTTCCAGTAACGTTGATTAATACAGCTTTAGCTCCGCCAATTGATGTTTCTAATAAAGGAGATTTTACTGCAAGTTTAGCAGCTTCCATAGCTCTGTTATCTCCATTTGCTTTACCAATACCCATGTGAGCAATGCCTTGGTTTAGCATAATCGATCTTACATCGGCAAAGTCTAGGTTGATTAAGTTAGGTACAGCGATTAAATCAGAGATACCTTGAATACCATCCATAAGAACTTCGTCAGCCATCATGAAAGCTTCAGACATTGTAGTTCTCTTGTCTGAAATTTGTAACAATTTATCATTAGGAATTATTACCAAAGTATCAACTTTTCCCTTCAAAGCTTCAATACCTTGTTCAGCTTGCATTTGTCTTTTTCTTCCTTCGAATGTAAATGGTTTTGTTACAACACCAACTGTAAGTATTCCTTTTTCTTTTGCGATTTGCGCAACTATTGGTGCGGCACCAGTACCTGTTCCACCACCCATACCAGCAGTAACAAATACCATGTCTGTTTTATCAAGCGCTTCTTCGATTTCGTTTCTACTTTCTTCAGCAGCTTTCATACCAACTGCAGGATTAGCTCCGGCTCCCAAACCCTTTGTAATCTTGCTTCCAATTTGCAACTTAGTATTAATATCTAAATTATTTAAAATTTGTTTGTCAGTATTAACTGCAACAAATTCTACACCTTGCAAGCCTTCTTCTTTCATTCTCTTTACGGCGTTATTTCCACCGCCACCAACACCAATTACTTTGATTTTAGCTAAATCATTATCTTCTAGTTCCATATCAAAAGTCATAACATCCTCCTAATTTGTAATTAAAATTCCTTTTAATCTCTTTAACTTAATTATACTACAAGTTCAACAATATTTTTAATGATATCTAGCGTTTTTCCGTTTCTCATTTGTATTGTACTTGTGGTATAATTTTTATTATATTTAATTATTTTCAGCTATATCTAGCTATTTTGTTTTGTATCTCAATCATTTTTGAAGTTTATTACTTATTCTTTGAGTTTGATGTGATTTTGAAATTATAAAACTAATAATACATCAATGTATTATAAATACACCATATTTTTTATGCATCTTATAAAATCTTTTTTGTAAGGCAAACTCCAAAACTGTAATTACTCAGTTTGTTCTGGATTTTCTTTTATCAAAAATGGTTTTTGAGGATCTTTAGTATCTAGCATTTTTGTGTTTATACTTTTAGTACTAATTTCTTTTAAAATCTTTAAAATATTATTTGATTTCTTTTCTGAGTCATTTAAATCTCCAAAAAAGACTTTTATTTCATTTTTTGTAACCATTGTTATATCGTTCGAATTTACCACATTAATCTCAGTTAATTGTTCCAAAACTTTGTGTGTATAAAGGTTATTCAAAAATTCATGAAATTTTTCGTCCGATTTTAAATTACTAATTTTTGACAGATTTTCATTTGCTCCAACAATTTTAACAATTTTTGAATAGTCTATTCTATCTTTGTTCCTTACAATTTTAAAATCCGAATCTACGAAAAATTTATCTTTTCCAACTTCAAAATAACAAATATCCTTTGCCTCTTCCACTGTTATTTCAATAGTATTTGGATAAATTTTCTTGATATTTGCATTTCTAATATAAATATCTTTATCAATCTTTTTCTGTAATTTTTTCTTATTAAATCTAAAAATATTTTCTCCTAATGAGTAATTAGCATAATTTTGTATTTCAGATATTTTTACTATTTTATTGTTTTTAACTGTGATTTTTTTTATTGAAAAATAGTCAAGTGTAGCACATAAATACGCTATGAGTCCAATCAATAGCGATATTGCTACAATAATTACTACTCTATGCTTTCTCATCTTGTTCTACCAATCTGTAAAGTTCATCTACAATATCTTTACAAGCAGTTGGATAAGACATTTTCTTCGAGTTTTCTGATAGTTCTTCTAACAATTTATCATCACTTAGTATTTCATTTATTTGGTCAAATAGGGTATTAGCATTCACGTCTTTTTCCAATATAACCTTACTTGCTCCTATTTTTTCAAATGCTCTTGCGTTGTGTTCTTGATGATTTTCTGTTGTATATGCTTTTGGAACAAGTATTGACGCTTTTCCCAAGAATGATAATTCAGCTAGTGTTATAGCCCCACTACTTGTAACGATCAAATCAGACACAGAATAAGCTTTATCTATGTCATCTATATATGGATAGATGTGTAAATTTCTAATGTCATTTCCTGATTTTTGTATAAACTCATCGTAATTTAATTTACCTGTGGCTAAAATTACCTCAAATACATCTTGATTAGATATTTTATCAACCATATCAAGTGTTGCTTTGTTTAATATTTCAGAACCATTTGATCCGCCAAATATGAATACAACTTTTTTATTATCCGATATTTTGTATTGTTCAATTGCTGCGTCTTTATTTTTTTCAATATCAGTAAATCTATTTCTGATTGGATTGCCCGTTACCACTGCTTTTTCTTGATTTTTAAAGTATTTAACAGATTCTTCAAATGTTACAAAATATCTGTCTACATATCTTGATAGTATCCTATTAGTTACTCCAGGGAAGCTATTTTGTTCGTGAAAAGCTACCTTTGCTTTAGTTTTAGTAGCTTTATATAAAATTGGACCACTCACATATCCACCAGTTCCAATAACAAGATCTGGTTTGAATTCTTTAAGTATTTTATTTGCTTCTTTTAATCCTTTAAATAACTCTTTTAAAGCTTTAAATGAATTCGCATTGATTTTTCTAGGAATTCCTCTAACATGTATAGTTTTAAAATCTATTCCCAATTTTGGAACAATGCTACTTTCTAATCCTTTTTCAGTTCCTACATAAAGTATTTTATTGTTTTCATCTCTTTTTTTTAATTCTTCAATTAATGAAATGGCTGGATATATATGTCCACCAGTTCCGCCGCCAGATACTATTATATTCATTGTCTCTCCTCTTCATTGTTTCTGTCTACATTTAAAATTATTCCTACTAATGCCAACATAATCATCAACGATGTTCCACCGTAAGATATAAACGGTAACGTCAATCCTGTTGGAGGAATTAATCCTGTAACCACTGTCATATTAACATAAGCTTGTATTCCTATTACGAAAAGTATTCCAGAAACCAATAATCTTGAATAAATTTGTTTTGTTTTCATCGCAATTCTAATTCCAAAAACTAGGAATGCAAAGTAAGCAATAATTAAAATCAAAGCTCCCAAAAATCCAAATTCTTCACAAATAATCGCAAAGATAAAATCGTTGTGTGCTTGTGACAAATACAAAAATTTCTGTTTACTCATGCCCAATCCGCTGCCCAGAAAACTGCCGTTAGATACAGCAGCTAACGATTGGGATAATTGCCATCCCTGATCTTCTAAATTTCCCAACGGATCAATAAAAGCTATAATCCTGTCAATTCTACTGTATCCTATTTTTACTTTAAATATCGCTACGTATCCAAAAACAAGAGCAGTTATAAAAGTAGACACAATATATCTAATATTTAAACCGCTAACCATGAATACGCAAAATACACTTCCTATGATTACTATTGCAGTTGATAAATCAGGTTGCATAAAAACAACTCCTCCCGATATCGCAACTAATATAATCATTCTTAAAAATCCTTCTTTGAAGGTTTTTATTTTATTGATGTTTTGCGATACAATAGCCGCTGCTAAGTTAATCGATGCAAATTTAAGAATATCCGATGGCATAAAGCTAAACGATTTAATCTTGATCCAACGTTTTGCGTAATTTATTTCTTTTCCCAACGGTGTGAAGACCAACATACACAATAATATTGCAAAAATAAATATCCATAATGCATTTTTTTTGTAATTTTCGTTATTAAATACACTTGTAAATTTCATGAAAATAAAACCAAGCAAAGCAAAAATCCCCTGTCTTAGGCCATAATAATACCAAGCTCTATGCTCACTAACTGCGGTTGGCCAACTTGAGCTTAGTACCATAATTATTCCAAAAATCGTCAGGAAAATTGTTATATACAAGATACCTTTCCCATCTTTTGAAAGTTTCATGCTTCTATCCTCGCAAATTATTAACTAATTCTTTAAATTCGTTTCCTCTTTCTTCATAGTTATTGTACATTCCCCAACTTGCACTAGCAGGAGAAAGTAGCACCACGTCACCACTTTCGGCTATTTTATTAGCTCGATTAACAGCTTGTTTCATATCATCTACCAAAAATATATTTTCAAATCCATATTCTCTTGCTTTTTTCTCAAACAAATCTCTAGTTTGACCCATTAAAATCAACGCTTTAAATTTGTTCTTACCAGCTATGAAAAAATTATCCAAGCTTACTTTTTTGTCGTATCCACCAGCTAATATAATAACATTCTTATCAAAAGATTCTATTGCTTTAACACTAGCATCTACATTAGTTCCCTTAGAATCGTTGTAGTATTTTACTCCAGACATTTCCCTTACAAATTCTAGTCTATGTTCTACACCAGAAAAAGTCATTAAAGTTTGTCTGATACTATCATCATTAATACCTATCAACTTTGCTAAAGTAACACAGAATAGAACATTTTGATAATTATGATAGCCTATTAATTTAACATCTTTTAAATCAATTATTTTATTACAATCTGAATCAGAAAAATATATTGAATCGCCTTTTATGAATGAACCTTTTTTAACATCGGTTGAAGTCGATACATCATATACGTTTGATTTTGTAAATTTTTTGCATTCTTCGTAGTATTCATCATCAACATTAAGTACAGTATAACAATTATCGTCTTGATTTTTTAATACATTTTTTTTAGCGTTTACATAATTTTGCATACTTCCGTGCCAATCAATATGATCTGGAGTTATATTGATTATGCAAGAATATTGTGGTTTAAAGTTTTTCGTGCTTTCTAGTTGGAAGCTTGAACATTCAATAACAAAATATGTGTCCTTGTCGCTGTTGTAGATTTCCCATAACATTCCTACTCCAATATTTCCTATTGAAATAGCTTTTCTTCCTGAATCATTCAACATTTTAGTCATCAACGAAGTTGTAGTTGTTTTCCCATTCGTGCCAGTAATAGCAACAATTTTAATATCATCAAAAATTCTTTGCGCCAATTCCAAATCACTCACAACTTCGATACTTAATTCATTAGCCTTCAATATCACTGGATTATCCATTCTAATGCCAGGACTTTTTAAAATAATATCGTATTTATCAATAGTATCGATTGATTCTATTTGAACGTCTAATTCCTTTAATATTTTTGTTTTTTCTTCGTCAATATTATCATCGATAGCTCCCAAATCATATTCTTTTAATTTTAATGTTTTTAGAGCTGATATTCCTGTTCTGGCTAATCCAAATACTAATATTTTTTCCATAATTCACCTACAATATATCTATTAGTGTAATTAAACTTGTAATTACTGATACAACCATAAAAGTTGATACTATTTTTTGTTCTTTGTAGCCTTTTAATTCATAATGATGATGAATTGGGCTCATCAAAAATACTCTTTTTTTGTTTCTCAATTTGTAGCTTGTCATTTGAATTATTACAGATAATACTTCAATCATGTACACAAATCCTAAAATGATTAAGTACAAACTTAAACCGTACATAGCCATAATCATAACCAAAGCGCCACCTATAGCCATCGAACCTGTATCACCCATAAAAACTTTAGCTGGATTTGAATTATACACCAAAAATCCCAATAGACTTCCTGCAAAGATAATACTGAATATACTAGCTGTCGAATTTAAGTTATACAAAATAATACTTGTAGCAATGAACACGGGAATTGATACAGAAGTTGCAAGTCCGTCTAATCCATCAGTAAGATTAGTAGCATTAGATGTTCCCATCATTACGAAAATCAAGAATGGATAAGTTATTATTCCAAAATCTACTGTTTTATGGAAGAAAGGAATGACTTGTTTTGTGAAATTCGGATTCACTTGTTTTATCAAAAAACAAGCTATGATGGAAAACAAAAGTTGTAACACAAGTTTTTGTTTTTCGTTTAATCCTAATGAACGCTTCATTACTAATTTCATGAAGTCATCTATAAAGCCAATTGCTCCAAATGCAAGCATTCCATATATCGCCAACAAAACTTCACTATTAAATAATCTAAATACAATCACCGTAATCAACGTAGATATTATAAATATAATACCTCCCATAGTTGGTGTTCCAGCTTTCGAATAGTGTGATTTGGGGCCGTCATCTCTGATTTCTTGACCAATATGTTTTTGTCTTAAAATCTTGATTATAAACTTTCCTAATATCAATGAAATTACAATTGATAATAACATCGACATTAAAATTTCACTTTTAAAATTCATATTTATCTCCTTAAATAATGAACACTAATTATGTCCAATTTTATACCTCATAAGTATTTATTATACCACACGAAAAAATTATTCTTCAGTATTTTTCTCTTGTTCAGTATAAATTTTAATGTAAGATTTTGGATCCATCAATTTGTTTTCTTCAGGATCAGTTTTTACTACTTTACCTTTTTTACCATTTTTGATTTCGATATTTTTAATACCGTATTTTTCTAAAGTATCTACAGCATCTTCAACTGTGAATCCTACTATTTCAGGAATTCTAATCATTGAGTCCTCAACACTTCCTGTTGTAAGTTCAATTATATCTCCCTTATTCACTTTAGAATATGCAGCTGTTTCTTGAGATTTTACAATTGAATTTGAATTCGAATTTGAATTTGTAACCTTAGACTTTAATCCCAACGAATTTAATTTATCAACTGCTAACTTCAATGTAAGCCCTTCTAATTCTGGAACAGTAACCTTATCTGAATCGTCAGCATCCAGTCTGGTTTTATTTATTCTCTTATATTCGATAATTCTTGAAAAAATCTTTCCTGCAGAAGGTGCGCATACAGCACTTCCGCCGTTTTTTCTTTGAGGCTCATCTACAACAATTAAAACAGTGTATTCCGGGTGATCTGTTGGAAAAGATCCAAAAAATGATGCAGTTGTTTTACTGTCAGTGTATTTGCCGTCTTCGATTTTTATACTTGTTCCCGTCTTACCACCGATTCCAAATCCTTGAATTGCAGCTTTTTTACCACTTCCATCGTCTACAACTCCTTGCAACATTTTATTAATTTGCTTTGAAGATTGTGCTGAAATTATTTGTCTTTTTACTTTTGGCTGAACTTTTTCTATCTTTTTTGTATCCTTTGAAATAAATTCCTTTGCAACATGTGGTTCTATCAACATTCCACCGTTTACTATTGAGTTTAAAGCAGTTATCATTTGAATCGGCGTTGCTGAAATACCGTGACCATAAGAAAGAGTAGCAAGTCTTGCTGCGTCGATGTCTTTAACGCTTTTCGGAGCTATTCCCAATTCTTCAGCCGGTAAATCAATATCTGTTTTTTGATTAAAACCAAATCCATTTACGTATTTTTGCATATTTGCTTTTCCCAAATCTCTACCAATATTTACATATGCAATATTGCAAGAATTGTTGAAAGCTTCTTGGAATGTTTCGTCGCCATGAGGATTCCAATATCTTTCACATCTTATGACAACACCTGGAATATCTCTAATAAATCCATTACAGAAATAATGTGATTCTTGTGTTGCGGTGTGCTCTTCAGTTGCAGCTGCACTAGTTATAGTTTTAAATACACTTCCAGGTTCATAAGTCCATGAAGTTGCTTTGTTTTCCCACATATTAAAATAAAATTTACTGATTTTATCTTGATCATTTTCTTTTTTTAAATCATTTAATTCATTTATTTGATCTTTTAAAAGCGGAGTTTTAGGATCATTGGGATTAAAATTAGGGAAAGATCCCATACCCAAAACACCTCCATTATTTGGATTCATAACGATTATCGTCGCAGATTTTGGTTTAAAATTATTTTCTATGTCTTTTAAACTATCTTCTACAAAGCCTTGGATAGTACTATCTATAGTTGTTTTTAAATCATATCCATTTTCTGGATTAATAATCACAGAACTATCATCTGATAAATCAATCGATCGATTAACTGAACTGTTCAGAATTCTTTTTCCTGGTTTACCTTTTAATTTAGCATTATAAAAGCTCTCCAATCCGACAACACCATCATTATTTACATTTGTAAATCCTAAAACTTGTGCTAACATTTCTTTATTCGGATAATATCTCTTTTTCTCAGAAACGATGCTAATAAATTTCTGATTACTAATAGGTAGTTTTTTTATGTTTTCTATTTCTGTTTTCGATAATGAAGGTTTAACTAGAACTGTTTTCTTTTTATCTAAAACTTTTCTTAGTTCTTCAGGTTTCATGCTTAAAGTTTTTCCTAACGAATCAATTAAGTTTGATTTCGATTGATCGTTTAAATAAGTAGCATTTACATACAAATTATTAGATACCACATTATCTGCCAATGTCTCACCATTTGTATCTAATATTTTTCCTCTTTCAGCATCAATATTAATAGTATTGGTGCTTTGTTTTGCTGAAAGTTTTCGATATTTATCTCCAGCAGGGGTCAATTGTAAATAAATCAGTTTGCCAACTATTAATAATACAATAATTGTCAATATACAAAATAAAACTACAATACGAGAATTGTAGTTTTTATTGAAATTTTTATTGATTTTTTCTTTGCTTAAATTGCGCCTTCTCATTATTTTTCCTCTAATTTTAAGTACATAATTTGAGCATTTTCGGGAAATTGCATACCCAAATTATTTTTTGCTATTTCTTCAATATTTTTATTAGTTAATTTACTTTCTATATTAGATTTTATCACATCTCGGTTGCCTTCTGTAAGCATTACTTGATTTTTTACTTCTTTTAATTCACTGGACATGCTTTGAATCTTAGAATAACGATTCATCACCAAAATGGATAAACAAATAACCACGCATATCATTACTTTATTAAAAGTAGAAAAAAGATTTGTTCTCCTACTAGGTCTATTTAATTTTTTTGTTTGTTCAATTTTTTTGACTTCAAATTCTTTTTTTTCTACATACTGTGGAAAAACTTCAATTTTTCTTTGTGCATTACCCATTTTTGTCTCCATTTATTAATCAAATCATATAATTATCAAATAATCTTTTCAGCTACTCTTAACTTTGCACTTCGAGCCCTAGAATTTTGTTTTAATTCTTCTGTTGAAGGCTCTATCGGCTTTCTAGTAATAATCTTAATTTCAGGCTTATGATTGCAAACACATACTGGAATTTCTGGAGGACATATACAACCTTTTTGTCTTTGTTTGAAAATATCTTTGCAAATTTTATCCTCCAAAGAATGAAACGTTATTATACAAATTCTACCTTCAGGATTCAATAAATCTATGCAATCTCCAACTGCTTGTTCTAAAACGTCTAATTCTTTATTAACTTCAATTCTAATTGCTTGAAAAGTTTTCTTTGCACTGTGGCCTTTTTGATTCATTCTTACTTTTTTAGGAATCGCTTTTTCAATGACTTCTACTAATTCAAAAGTAGTATTAATAGGTTTGACTTCTCTTTCATTGCATATAAATTCAGCAATTCTTTTAGCCCATTTTTCTTCTGAATATTTGAAAATAATATTTTCTAAATCTTCTTGTGAATACGTGTTGACAATATCCTTGGCACTAATCGGATTAGATTGATCCATTCTCATATCCAAAACCGCATCGTGCATATAAGAAAATCCTCTACTATCTACATCTATTTGATAAGAGCTAACACCTATATCCATTAATATTCCATCAACTTTTTCAATTCCTAAATTTTGTAAATCACTTTTAATATTTTTAAAATTATCCTTTATAAAGATAACCTTATCTCCATATTCTTTTAAGCGTTCTTTCGCCACTGTTAATGCGTCTTCATCTTGATCAAAGCAAATTAGCTTACCATTCCCAATTCTTTTTGCAATTTCTCTGGAATGTCCAGCGCCTCCAACAGTGCAATCCACATAAATTTTACCGTCTCTAATATTCAAATTTTCGATGCATTCATTTAATAAAATTGGCACATGTTTGAATTCCATAATTCACCTACAAATCAAGATCATTTAAATCATCAGCTAAATCGTCATAGTTTAGTGAAGAGTCATTAGAGTATTGTTCCCATTTTTCTTTATCCCATATTTCAATACGATTGGATACTCCAATAATGGCAACTTCTTTTTTGATATCTGCATAGTTTCTCAAGGATTGTGGAATCAAAAACCTTCCTTGTTTATCAATTTCCTGGTTACTAGCACCAGCGAAAAACACCCTTGAAAACGCTCTTGCTTGTCTTCTAGTTAATGACAATTTATTAAGCTTTTCAGTCATTTGGATAAAAGCAGATACAGGATATACGAAAAGACATTCATCCATACCTTTTGTAATGTAGAATTCTTCTCCTATTTCATCCCTAAACTTTGAGGGCATAATAACGCGACCTTTTGAGTCAATATTATGAAAATATTCATTAATAAACATTTTTCCCTCCACTTTGTTCCACTTTCATTCCACTACATTAATAATATCTTTTATATATGATGCTTTCAATATTTTTATACGTTCCGAATATATGTTCTTGTTGATATTTACTTAAATTTAAATATATGTTAAAATACTCTACGTAATAAAAATTAAAGAGGATGAATATGAGAAAGAAATTTGGAATTTTTTTAATGACGATAGGTATTCTGCTATTTGCTTTATATTTCGCAGCCAGATTAATACCTACCTATTATAGTGAAAATGATATAAGTAAAGATATATCATCCACAGAAATGGAACAAAACAACAAAAAGGAATTCAAAAACGACTTTGACGCTGTAAACTCCATTAGCACAACTACATCGTTGTTTAATTTTACAGCAATAAGCGGAGAAAATGTTATTGGACAAATTATTATCCCTGATTATAATTTGAGTTTACCTATTCATCGTGGAGTAACTGATGAACACTTATTAAGTGGTGCAGCCACAATGAAAGAAAATCAAAAAATGGGAGAAAAAAATTACACACTAACAGGTCACTACATGAAAAGAAATGGCTCTTTGTTTAGTAAAGTGTATGATTTAACTAAAGGTACCAAAGTTTACATTACAGATAAGAAGAACATCTACGAATATGAAATCGTAGATAGAAAAGTTACTGACTCGTATGCGTTTTACATGTTAGAAGACGATAGAATTGAAAATTATGATAATAAACCTATTCTTTCTTTGATGACATGTGATATGCCAAATGATCCTAATAATAGAGTATTCCAAATAGGAAAACTTGTTAGATCGTTTAAATACGACAAAAATTATTTCAAACAAAATTAGAACGAAAAATTAGACCACAGATGAACTTCAAAATTCTTCTGTGGTCTTTGCATATAAAAAACTCTCCTCACAACTGTGAAGAGAGTCTGTTACGCTTCTTAAATATCTAAAATTTTACCATTTTTAGGAAAATCGTATATTACATCTTTTCTTTCAATGATTATTTTGGTTTTTTCATTTATTTTTTCGTTAGCTCTGATAAGTTCAAATAGCTCTTTCGTAGGATTAATCGCTGTTGGTTTTCCCATCATATTAATCATAGAAAAATCACCCGAAGTATCACCGTAGCAGTATGAATTATCGACATCAATATCATAACGTTGAACTATTTCATCGATTACAGTCTTTTTACTATTTTTATCCCACATAGGCACCACTTCTCCAGTGTACATTCCCGATTTTTTCAAATACAAGGATGCTCTGTATTCTGTTACGCCATAACTCTCAGCCATTTCTTTTACCAAAAAGTCAGGGCTTCCTGAAATAAAAAATATAAGATGATTATTTTCTTTGTGAAATTCTATCATCTCGCGGGTATATCTGTAAACTTTCTCTTTAACTTGGCTGATTACTTGATTAGAGATAAATTCATTGAACTCGCTACTAAATCCTTTGAGCTTGTACTTATACACATCAACCAATTGATTGAGATACTCATCATAGTCGATTTTTCTTTTTTCGTATTTTTGGTATGCTGGATAAACTTTTTCGTAGTATAATTTTTGATCTATTATTTCAAAATTAACTAATTTTTTGAAATGCTCAATCATCAGTGAATCTCTGGCTATTGTTCCATCAATATCAAAAAACGCGCCTATTTTCATTGTTTGGTACTCCTAGATTCTTCAACTAATCTGTCAAATTTTTCAATTATATTACGAAATTCTAAGCTTTTTTTCTTTTGAGGAATAGGATTTATAATATCCAAAATCAAAGAATACGCTAAGCAAATTACAGCCGATGCAAATGTAAAAGTAAACATCATTAACAATGTAAGTCCAAATTTATTTAAAATTGACAACATCGACATTACAAAAAGAACAGCTGATAAAATAAAAATAGCAGTTGTGAATATATATTTTTTTTGTTTATTGTGTAATTTATTATGTAAAAAATGCACTATAATCATTAGTATAGCTACAAATATGAAAAACAAAAAAGTAAAACCTTTGTATTTCCATACTACAGATAAAATTGATTTCATGTTAATCCTCCTTTTTTATTATATCATATATATTGAACTTTTAAGATAATTTAATTTTCTAAAATAAAAAAATCCGAGTCAATCCCGGATTAGATGGTGCGCCTTCAGGGACTCGAACCCTGGGCCCACTGATTAAGAGTCAGTTGCTCTACCAACTGAGCTAAAGGCGCATATCTTTACCACAACAATAATATTATACACTATTTTAAGAATTTGTAAAGAGTTTTAAATGTTTTTAAAATTCAATTTATTGAAATAATCTAAAAAGAAGTAGATAATTTTCTGGATTATCTACTCCTTAGTTTCGATTAATTTTATTGTCTTAAGTTAGTAATAAATGATGATGGAATTTTGTCGTTGTTTTGAAATTCTTTTTTCCACATTTCGGCATAATTTCCTATTGCCCATTCACTCATTATAATTGAGTCATTTTTCGTAATTGGAATACTTCCTATTAATTTATTATCGTTAGAATAATCGTAAATTAATATTTCGTCTGTCGTTTGAACTATTAATATTCTCTTATCAGGAGAAGAATAGGCATCTATAGCACTGCTTTTCAAGTTTTTTATAGATTGCCAATTCATGGATAATTCATCTGGTGATAAATTCAAATGTGAAACGATGTTTAGAATTACATTTTTCAACTTAACCTCGTTATTTTCTTTGAATGTATATTGTGTTTGATAATTCCATTTACCAGAATTTCTTACAATTCCAATATTTTTGTAATCTTCATTCTTATCGTTCGCAGTAATTTCGGAATTAGAATCTGTTGATTCTTCTGCAATGGAATTCTTCAATACATTTACAGCTTCTTTTCCTCCGATTTGATCTATATTCAATTCGTTATTATTACTCATTTTATCGATGTCATATATTGAATAATCTTCGAATTGATCTTTTATTCTCATAATTGAAATATATTCCGGACCAAGGTATGTTATTTCTGCAGATGAGTCAAATTCCAATTTTTTATTTTCCTTAGAATTATCGCCTGAATAAACTGGCTTAGCTAAAAATTGCTCTACATAATTATTATCAAACTCATTCTTTTTGTATTCCATAAGCCAAAATCCATTTTTCCTAGGGAAAAACAATGCTGATGTCTGATAAATTTGTGCACGATTTTTCTTATCAATGTCTAACAAAATAGTCCTATAAGAAATATCTGCTTTTTCATTTCTTACAACTTTATTTTTGATTCCAATTAAAAGAGCAATACTTTCTTTTTCTTTTAAATTATTTCCCTTATTTTCATAATATTTACTTTCATACGTAGACTGGTAATTTTCAATAAAAGTTCTGCTAACTTTGTTTTCTGTTTTTTTCATATAATAAAGTACACCGTTGTATGGTAGTATTATATTGTTTTTATCCATTACAACAACATCTTGATAAAACTTGCTACCATCTGAAATTGTAATGACCATTTTTTTATCTTTTGAAAATTTCTTACTTAGATTTTCTTCGCTTGTTTTTTTAGTTAGATAATTTTGTAAACTTACAAATTTGGACGAAAATTTGGGATTTATGGTGAATCTTTTTCCGAAAACAACTATAGATTCATCGACGTAAAGTTTACCAATTTCATCTGAAGCTTTTGATTTGGAATCAGAAAAATTTTCTTTCTTATCAATTTGCCACACACCTGCTGCGACCAATAAATTATTTTCAGGAACTTTGATATTTTCAACTGCAGATTGTTCTTTGTTTCTGAACATTATGAAAACAATCAACAAAATTAAAACTATCGTACCTACCAATATACTAGTTGTCTTTTTCATTTTCATCATCTCCTAATGGCAATGTAAACGAAACTGTAGTTCCTTCATCTAATTTAGATTTAATCATCAATTCTCCTTTGTGAAGTTTTACTATTTCTTCACAAATAGAAAGCCCCAAACCTACATGTGAATTAGAATTGGATCCTTTGTAGAATTTACCAGTTACAAGTTCTATTTCTTCAAATGAAATTCCAATTCCAGTATCTATTATGGAAATTTCTGCAAATTTCTCAGTTTTTTCGATATTAATAATTATCGTTCCCTTTTCTGGGGTAAATTTTATAGCATTATCTAAAATATTAATGAAAACTTGTTTGATTCTGTCTTCATCAAATGTAGCGATGAGTTCTGGACTTTCATAATTCAATATCAAATCAATTCCTTTAGAACGAACTTTAGGGAGCAATTGGTTTTTAATGCGTTCTGCTAATTCAATTAAGTTTTGTTTTCTTTTTACAATTGAAATTCTTCCAGAAGTAAATCTTGAAAAATCAAGTAACTCCTCAACCATATTTGTAAGTCTGTCGCATTCGCTATCAATTATGTCTATGCCCATAGTTGTTGTTTCTAAATCTGACGGATCGTATTTTAAAGTTTGTGCCCATCCTTTTATAGAAGTTAGTGGTGTTCTCAATTCATGTGAAACACTTGAAATAAATTCGTTTTTCAATTGTTCTTTCTTGTTAATATTGTCCGTCAATAAATTCAAAGTCATTCCAAGTCTTCCAATTTCATCTGTGTCATTTTCTTTTGCTCTTACTTCCATATCACCTTTAGCCATTTTTTCGGCAGTTTTTGCAAGACTATTTATCGGTTTTATAATGCTTTTAGTTAAAATTTTACTCAATAAAATACTGAATAATATTACCAAAAACCCAAACAAAGCAAACGATACGGACTTCACTCTTATTGCCCTGTCTACTTCTTTTAAACTTGAAATGTATCTTAAAACTCCCACTTGTTTTCCTCTGGATTCAAGTGGAACAGAAACAGAAATAATATTTGAATCAGAATAACTAACTTTTCCTGTGTATCTTCCACTCTGACCATTTATTGCACTTACTACATCTGATGTTTCTATTTTTTCACCCAAATTAGGACTTGCAATTGAGTCAAATACAACAACTTGATTATTGTCTAAAATTTGCACTTGGCAGTCAGTTTGTCTGTAAAACTGGTTTTTGTCTTCGGCAATTACTTCATCTAGTTCATAATCTGCCATATAAGAGCTGTACAAATTCGTCGAATATCTTATTTCATTGTTCAAAACGCCTTCCATTGTAGAATAATAATAAAACTTAGTAGCATAAATAGAAAATATAACAAGTATTATCGCGGTAATACTTGTTAAAAATACAAAGGAATACATTATTTTGTTTTTAATACTCATTATTTTTTATTTTCCCATCTGTAACCAACTCCCCAAACCGTTACAATATATTTTGGATGAGTTGAATCTTCTTCAATTTTGCTTCTCAATCTTCTCATATTGACATCAACAATTTTAGCATCACCTATAAAATCTTCGCCCCATGCTTTATCCATCAATTCATCTCTAGTAATTGCTTTACCAGGATTTTGCATCAAAAGCTTTATTATGTTAAGTTCGGTTGGAGTCAACGTAATTTCTTTTCCATTTTTATAAAAAGTTCTTGAATACATATCAAGTTTGAATGTTTCATCTTCAATAATTTGACCATTATTTTGTTTTTGCGGACTTCTTCTCAAAACGGATTTTATTCTAAGTATCAATTCACGTGGATTAAATGGTTTTGTCAAATAATCGTCTGCTCCTCTTTCAAGTCCTTCAATTTTATCGTTATCTTGAGTTTTTGCAGTCAACATTATAATAACAATATTCGGAAATTTATTTCTTAAAATTTTACAAACTTCAAATCCGTCAATTCCAGGAAGCATTATGTCTAAAACAGCAACATCTGGTTTGTTTAGTTCTGCTAGTTCTACGCCTTTTTCTCCAGACTCAGCTTCCAAAATTTCAAAGCCTTCTCTTGCTAAATTTATTTTTGTAAATTGTCTTATATTATCTTCATCTTCTACTAAAAGAACTTTAATACTCATATCACACCTCATGTATTATTATAACCCATAATTTAGCTAATTCAATTGATTTAAATAATTGTTAAGAAAAACTTCAACCTCTTGTTCACAATTTTTGTCGTAAATTTTTTCAATGATATATCCCTTTCTCAAATTCACAAGAATCATTTTAATATTTTTGTTGTATTTTTTATTCAAAACATAAGAATAAAACTTCAATTGCATGTGATATTTTTCGTACAAGTATTCTTGTGATTGTGAACTTATTTTATAATCGTAAACTCTTATTTCTTCATCACAGAATTCCACTCTGTCCATAAATCCTGATATCATTAGATTTTCGTACAGCAAATTAAAATCCATTTCATTTTTATAATTTGAAAAATCTGTTATAAATTGATTAAAGTTTTTCGTTGCGACATTAAAAATTTTCTTCTCATCTTTATTTAAGAAATCTACTTCTTTAATACATGGAGAATTTACTCCGTCAGATAATTTCGCATACACGTGAACCAAATTACCAAGCAATATATAATTTATTGAAGATTGTTCTATATTGCTATCGAAATTCTCTTCATTAGAATTCAAAATACTCGTAATACCAATTGGAATAAGTTTTTCAATTTCTACTTTTTTTGGCTCTATTTTGTCGAATTTTGTATCTATTGTCTCTAATATAAAAGGTTTCTCCTTTAATTCCAAAAATTTAATACTTCCTCTTTGTTGCAAGTCTTCAATGTATGGACTTATTTGTTTAAAATGTCCAGATTTTTTAGAATTAGAAAATGATAACTCTTTTTTCGCACGCGTGAATGCCGTATAGTACACGTTGTCAACTTCGTAATCTTCCTCTTCTTCTATTAATTTCTTAACTTTTGTCATTCTGAATTTTGAAAAAGGAAAATCTAGTACGAATTGCATTTGAATGTTTTCGTTGTCCATAAATAATAGAAATTTATCTTTGTTAATTGACGGTTTTGACAAATTATCCACTATAACCTTATCAAAACCCAACCCCTTTGATTTGTGAATAGTCATAAGTTTTACCAAATCACTGTGTTCATCTTCAAAAGACATTTGATATAAGTTAGTATTGTTTTCAAAATAATCTACAAAGTCTTCTATATTATAGTTGTTGGAATCAAATTGCTTTGCAATTTCCAAAAATTTAATCGCATTTGCCTTTGCTTGAAGTTCGCTAAATAAACCTAAGTAATCAATCTGTTCAATATAATTAGATATGGAATCGTAAATAGTATATTTGGTCATATTTTCCGAAAATTCCTCCACTTGTTTATCAATTATTTTCATAGTTGATTGATATTTTTCTGTTTGATTCAATATTTCATTGTAATCCACATCATAAACATTAGATAATATTCCGACTTTGCTTATTTCATCGCCATATCTTGCGTATTTTATGAACTGAATCAGATTTAATATTTCTCTGCATTCTTCCAGTCCTTGTTTGTCGAAAATATAATAAGGAATATTTCTGTTATTCAAACTTTTTTCGTATTCCGAAAAATCATTCTTAGTTCTAGCTAAGATAGCAGTGTCTTTAAAATTATCTTCATTGATGTACGAAACCAAAATATCTGCGGAATCATCTTGTGTTTTTACATCCTTATTGTTGAGCTTGAATTCATCTCTTCCGATTATATCTCCCACTTCATTAACTGCGACTAAGCTATCGTATCGATCCTTCATTTTATTAGAATAAATGTAATTAATAGGCTCCATTATATTTGGATGAGTTCTATGATTTTCATAAAAAGTGATGTCTTTCCCGCCACTTTTTCTTATATCTTCCCTAGTTTTCTCAAATACTTTGATGTTCGCTCCTCTAAAACTATATATAGCTTGTTTAGGGTCTCCAACTACAAAAAGATTGTTCCTATCCAAATCCTCTTTATCACTGCATAACATATAAAAAATATCTCTTTGTAGATTTGATGTATCTTGATATTCATCTATCATAAAATATTTGTATTTTTCTTTACAAGATTTTAAAATATTTTCATTTCCCAGAGCTTTTTTGCACATTATTTCAATATCATTAAAATCTAAGAAGCTTTTTTCATTCTTTTTTATTGAATATTCTCTGCTAATTTCTATCAAAATATCGAAAAATCCTTCATATAAATCTACATATTGTTTTTCTTTATTGGAAAGTATAGCGTCAACTCTTTTATTTATTTCATCAATTATTTCTTGAACATTTTCTTTCTTGCTCTCTCCAAGATTTTCAAAACTTTCTAACAAAAATCTAGTATATTCTGTAATTTCCAAATTTTGTTTATCATCATGCAAAAATTTATATAGTCTACTATTTTTCGTAAGTCCTTTGATATTATCTGATTCTTCTCTTAGATCAAATAGATAACTTTTTATTCCGATAATGTCTTCATCGTCAATATTTCTAAGATTAGTTAGTTGAAGAATTGTTTCTCTTTTAATAACTTCAAATTCGATGTTATTCGTCCTTAATTTATTGAAAGAATCTCTGATAATTTTAAGAGTATCTGTATATGAAATATCTAACACATTGCCAAGTTTCTTGATAAAATCAATTCTATTTTCTAGGATTTTATCAAAAATTTCATTAATCATTTTGTTAGCTTGATCGTCTTCTATGATTTGAAAGCTAGGATCTATGGATAAATAGTACGAATTATCCGATACTATTTTTTTGCAAAAAGATGAAATGGTGGATACATTTATGTCGTCAACTAGTCTCGGATTGTTTAATTTTTGAATAATTCTATCCTTCATTTCATCAGCAGCTTTGTTGGTAAAAGTTATGCACACGATACTTTTGATATCAATACCATTTTCGTACATATATCTAAATCTTTCAGAAACCACCTCTGTTTTACCAGTTCCTGCACCTGCATTTACACACACGTTTTTATCTATAGTAGAATAAGCTAATTTTTGATTGTCGCTGAATTTAATCATTACTAGCTTCTCCTCCTGTGTTTTTTAACTTGCAAATTTTATTATAATCACAATATTTACAAGAATTTTCATCACTTGCTTTTACAAATAATCTTTTACTTCTAATATTTTCTCTGAACTCTTTCACTTTTTGTATCATAATCTCATTCAACTGATCCTTAGAAACATTTTGAAGATATTCATATTCTTCATTATCTTTAATGCTCTTGTATTTGCAACTTACAACATCGCCGTACGAAGAATATATTGCAAATTGAAATCCTTTGTTTTTGTCCAAATCTTTTGCTTTTCTAAAACTATTTTTCGATAATTTATAGTCTATTAATCTAATCTTACCTGCATCTGTTCTATCAACTCTGTCAATTCGTCCAATAAATTTAGTGTTTTCATCCAAGCTGACAATAAAATCTTCTTCTAATTTATATGGATAAAACTTTTCAGATTCGTTTTTCATATTGTAAATGTCAGATATGACAAAATCCTTGAGTTTGTTCAAATATTTTTCATAATCAAATTCATTTTCCTTAATATCCGTGTTTAATCCGAACTTTTCAAATGAATTTTTTAGCAATTCATCCAGACTTGAAACATCTAACTCACATTTGCCATATATCGCATCTCTTATTTTGGAAATATTGATTCCATAAAATTCTTCCAATGTGTTATGCAAAATAGTTCCGATATCCAATTGTCTAGACTTTATTTGTGGTTTAAGTTTCAAATAATATCTAAAATAGAACTTCATTGGACATTCAAAATATGTTTCTAGTTGCGTTGAAGATAATTCTTTCTTCAATATATATTGTGTTGTTTTGTCATCCACTTCAAAATCAAAAATATTCTTTGAAGATATTCTGTTTTCTATTCTATTCAAATGTTGTTTTAGAGAATACTTTTCATAAGCTGACACACTGTGAAGTTGTTTAGTGTCAATTTTTTTGATATTTTTCGTGTTAATTTTCCTTATTTTTTGATTTGATTTTACGTTTTTATCCAAAATCAACCTTGATTTGATGCTGCTTTCTGTGTTGTAAGACAGATATATTTTTTTATTCGCTCTTTTTATAGCATCAATGAATCTATCAATATTTCTCTTTCTATTTTCTCCGTCTGATAAAATATCAACTCCTCTTTTTTGTAGAAATTCTATATTTTCTTCATTATTAAAGAAATCGTAATTAATTTTGCCTGGAATTACATCATCATTCATATTAACCATGTATAAAACATCGTAGTTTGAAAGTCTAATATCCGTAAGGGAGTAAATTCTAATTCCATCAACTAAATAATCTGTAGAATCAACCTTCAAGTTTTTTATCAAATCCATCAAATAAGAGTTAATATTTTTTGATTTTTTAACAAGTTCAGCATAAGTTTTATCCAAATCTTCAAGGATTATCAAAAGTTTTTCAGAAAACAAAGTAAATCCTGTATCATCACTTTCTTTCTTTTGAATTAATGTTATAAGATTAGACAAAACATTAGAATCTGTTTCTATAAATGATAAATAATACGATTTAATATCTTTTAGAATTTGCAAATTAGTTTCATAATTCACATTTACTTTTAATATTTTTTCTAAATCTTCCCAACTATCAAACTCAAAATCCGACAATATGTTTCTGAAAGTAACTTTATCCTTCAAATCAAATTCCAAAAAACAGCTATCCAATGTAGAGAAAATATATTGCTTTAAAGTTTTCGTATTATCAAGTAGATTAATTATATCTAAGAAAAATTTATAATCACGATATGAAATATAATCGTCTCCAAAAACTGGGATATCGTGTAGTTTCAATGAATTAAATATTTCCCTTTTTGAAGAATCTTTTTCTAAAAGAATTGCCATTTTGTTATAATCATAGGTGTATGAATCTTTTGATACTTCATCGATTAGTCTGTCTTTTTCTAAAATTTCATTGGTTAATTTAACTACCTTTTTTTCAATAAATTTATTTGGTTTTGATTTTTCATCATTTTGAATAGCATCAAATCCAATATCTTGCAATTGATTTACTAACTTACTTTTGTATTCATTATAATAATCCATGAAAACATAAACATTAACATCGTAATTTTTCAACTGTTTTATTACTTCCAATTCAATTGGTCGAAACTCACTAAATCCATGAATGTAAATATCCTTGTTTTTTTGAAGATTAAGATTTTTTGTGTTATAGGCATCAAATTTATCCATAAGATTATATTGTTTCATAATGCTTTGGTATTTATCATACACTTTGCTCAAAATATTTAAGCTAACATTTTGACTAGAAATCTCTTCAAGTTCATCTATTTGTTTATTTGAATACTTACATGCAGATATAAATCTTTTGGATGAATTTATCATTCCATTAGAATTGAAGAATTTATTATCTTCAAACTCACCTTCATCGATAAGTTCTTGAATTGCTAATCTCAAAATTAGATCTGTCAAATATGTTGAAATATCTGAAGCATTCACTAAATCGTCAATAGTCCAAATCTTGACATCACATAGAACTGATTGTTCTTTTAAAAACTTATTTCTAATATTCTTAATTAGCTTTCTATTTGGCAAAATCAAAATAAAATCAGTATTGCCATTTCTAATTTGATTTTTTAAGTAAGATATATTTTCATCAAAAAGCTTTGAAGAATTTGAATTAGTGTACACAATTCTCTTATTCATTGTAGTCTCCTATGAATTCTTGTAAAATTGAGTTTTTAGGGACTATTGAATCGTCTTTTATCTCTATAAAATAGTTCAAAATCGATTTTAACCTTTCAATCTCTGTAAAGTTTGGACCGTTTTTGTCGTAATTCTCCACTAATTTTAAGACGTATTTTTTCAAAATATTAATTTCATAAATTAATGAGGAGTCTATTATACTGTCTGCTTCATTTTGATATGGGAAAACATTAATATATTCAGCAGCGTGAACTCTTGGCCACTCAGACAATGTATCGTCTACGCTTTTATCTCTTTGAACGAAATCTCTTACCATTCTTCTCATAAGTCTCATATCTGTAGTTGATATTCTATTGTGACAATCAATACTTAGTTGTGTCAATGCTGATACATAAATTTTGTATTTATCCTTATCTGGAACTAGACTTGTAAGTTTTGGATTAAGTCCATGAATTCCTTCCACAATTATAATTCCATTTTTGTCCAATTTTGTGTAAGTATCACCATATTCTCTTTCACCTGTAATGAAATTATAAATTGGCAAATTAACATAATCACCTTCTAATAATCTCATTAAATCTCTGTTAAATGTTTTTAAATCAAGCGCATTAATCGATTCGTAATCCCTGTTGCCTTCTTCATCCAAAGGAGTGTCGACTCTATTTACAAAATAATTATCCATCGAAATAGGAATAGGATTTTTGCCTCTTACAGCTAATTGCACAGAAAGTCTTTCAGCCATCGTAGTTTTTCCAGAAGATGACGGTCCAGATATTTGAACTAATCTTGCATTGTTGTAGATAATCTTGTCGGCAATATATGAAATTTGATTTTCAAAATAAGCTTCATTTACGCTAACCAAAAAATCCATATTTCCATCCTGAATTTTTTCATTCAAGCTTCCCACATAACCAATATCCAACATTTCAGTCCATTTTTTTGATTTAGAAAATATTTTTGAGAGAGCTTTTTGTTCTTTAAATTCAGTAAATTCACCAGTTCTGCTAACACTCAATGCTACTCCTGGAAAATAATTGATAAGTTTGTAGTGTTTCAAAAATCTCGTAAATGGAGCTACAAATCCTTCTATTCCAAAGTAATGATTGTGACATTTGTACAAATACACTTCATCCTTTTCTAAACTTTTTAGTAGTCTTGATTTTTGAATGTATCCTTCCTTTTCAAAAATATCAAAAGCTTCTTTCCTGGAAACTTTTACTCTTTCAATTCTAAGATTTTGATTAATCAAATCATCCATTAGTTCTCTGATTTCTTCCAAATCTCTAAAATGAATTTCGTTGTTGTTTTCGAATTCAAGATACATATAGTCCCCAATTGTGTATTCAACTACCAATTGATCTTCGGGAAATTTTATTTTAAATGCCAATAACAGAAGCAAAATTCCTGTTTTCATTAATGTGTCTTGTGAATAAATGCTGTCTTCATTTACAAACTCAATCGTATCTCCATCATTTACACTACTCATAATATCAACAAGTTTATTGTTTTTTAATGCAACAATACTATCTTCAAACCCACATTGAATGCCATAATCATATATAGCCTTATCTTCATATTCATAAGTTTTATTGTTGTTAATTATCTTAATCATATTTACTCTCCAAATCGTTCAATATTTTCTCAAATAAATCATCTCTTTTGCTTTCAAAAACCATAGATTCATATTTTTGATATTTTTCCATTTTTTCTGGAAATATTAGCTTATACGAATGTAATAATTGAAAATTCAAATCGTACTTATTTTTGAAATATTTATTAACATCTCTGTTTCCATATTTAATATCGCCAATTATTGGGTGATTAATGTGTGACAAATGAGCTCTAATTTGATGAGTCCTGCCCGTCAATAAATCGACGTTGACCAGCGAATATTTTCCGAAATTTTTCACATTCCATACTTTTGTCATGCTTTTCTTTCCACTAGAATTTATCACAGATTTGTTCTTATCGTTATCTTTTTCTAGCGCCAAATCAATTGTTTGGTCTTTGAGGTTACCAACCACAATAGTTTCGTAAATCTTAGTAATTTCGTGTTTTTTGAATAAATCATTAAAATATTTCAAGCTATCATAAGTTTTTGCTCCTACAACAATACCAGAAGTATTTCTATCCAATCTATTTACCAAAGCTGGTGTAAATGTGGAGTTTTGCGTTGGCGTAAACTGATTTGTTTTTATCAAGTAACTTACCATCATATCCACTATGTTTTTCCCATAATCTTGAGGATTAGCTGCGTGTGATAATACTCCTGTTTTTTTATTAATCAATATCAAATCATCATCTTCATAGATTATATCCAAGTTAAAATCCTCAGCAGTGTATACTTTATTATCTTGATATTTTTCAATAACTTCATCGTACAAATAAATATTTACCACATCGTCTATTTTCAAATTATAATCAGGTTCTGTCCTTTTTTTATTAACTTTTACTTTTTTAGTTCTGATAAGTTTTTGGATATGATTTTTGCTCATTTTTGGCATCAATTTCATAATAAACCTATCTACTCTTTGGTTGCTATTTGAATTATCTATATTTATATGTCTCATTATTGCTCCTATTTGAAAAATTGTTAATAAATCATTATAATTTAATAAGGAAGGTGAAAAATGAAAAATTTTATTGATACAATAGTAGACTTTATTTATAAATTTGCAAAGCTTTTATTATTATTGCTCATTCTAGTAGTTACGACATTGTATGTTTACAAAACAATTGATTCAATGTTTTCAAAAAACTATACAAGTTCTCAAACTTACTCAAAGGATTTAAAAATCCAACAAGTTACTGAAGAAGTTAAAGACATTGAAATCACAATTCCGCCTGAAGCAAAAGACTTAGATGTTTCTAAGATTTTAATCAGCGGAAACATAATTACGAATGAACAAGAATTCTTAGATTACTTAAAACAAAACAATGTTACTGCTTTTAAGGATGGCAATTACAAATTAAATAAAAATATGACTATAGAAGAAATAGTAAATCAAATAAAGAAATAATTAATATCCCTTATTGACATAAGAATCGATAAGGGATTTTTTCTTTATTGGTTCAAAAACATTATTTGCTATCAAATGTTGTTTGATATTTTCATTTATTGTGTGAAAAATCATCTTTTCATAATCTTTGAGTACAATTTCAAAAAGATTATCTCTCATTCTGTAAGACAAAATGTCTATGTAATACGCTTCAACATTCTTGTATTCTATTAATTCCAAAATCTTTAAAATCGTATTATCTTTTTCTAAGTAATAGTTTCTGCATTTATTTAAAGATGCAATATACTTCTTAGGTTTTTTGTTTTTGTATTTGTTAGCTATTATATTGTATTCCTTTGCTTTTAAATTATAATATTGATAATTAAAAACTCCCTCGTTTACTGTTTTAATATCAGTGAAAGGTCTTAGATTAAAACTATTAATCAATACGTTATTTCTTGAAATAAATTCCTGCTTTGATATTTTCTCTTCATCTAACAAATCAATCAATTCATTTCTTTTTTTTACATAAAAATCTACATTTCTTTTCATAATTTTCCTCTAACTAAATTATAATTCATATCTCACACTTTTCAAAATTTACAAATAAAAAAGCGGTAAAATATTTTGAAAATTATTTTACCGCTAATATTCTTATTCTATTATTGAAATATCGTGATTTATAATTGAGTAAAATTCGTCTTGAATTTTTTGAATATCTCTGTTGTGCTTTCCCATAACATACATCATTTTACACACAACTGATTCTAATGTCATATCTTTTGATTCCAAAACATCTAACTTTTCTCTAATTCTCATACCAACTTGATACACTCCAATATCTGATCCTTCTTGTGGAACTTGAGTTGTCATTACAATTATTTTATTAGTTGAGTATCGATCCATTAATCTTAGAAATTCTTCAGATATTCCTTCAGGCATTCCACCAACTCCATAACTTTCTACGATAATACAGTCGTATTTTTCGAAAATATCTTCTAATATATCTGCTCTCATTGATGGAATTAATTTCAACAAATATACGCTGTCATCTAGTTTGTCATAGAATTCTACAGTATTATCTGACTTATCATCAATATATCTTAAAACTTTTCCATCATGAATTATTGCAATCAGTGGATAATTAATAGAATCGAATGCATCAAAACTTTTTGTTCTAACTTTTCTAGCTCTATTTCCACAAATAACTTTTCCATTGAACACTATATTGACACCGTGTGATTTTTCTTTACTAGCAAATATCAATGCATCTATTAAATTATTCTTTGCATCTGTAATATCATTTGAAATTGATTTTTGAGCACCTGTTATTACAATTGGTTTCGGGCTTTTTTGAATTAAATACCCTAACGCAGATGCAGTGTATGCCAAAGTATCTGTACCATGTGTTATTACAAACCCATCGTAATTATCGTAATTTTCTTTTATAGTTTGTTTGATATGTAGCCAATGCTCTGGTTTTATATCTGTTGAATCAATACTGAATAAACTTATTGTATCCAATTCAAAATCAAATTTCTTAAATTTTACATATTCTAATATATCTTTTGCTTGAAGACCTGGTGCTAATCCTTTATCTGTAGCAACGGAAGCTATAGTTCCTCCAGTTGTAATTAATAGTAGTTTTTTCATACAACCCTCCTATAAATAGTATAACACTTTACTTTTAAAAATTGTAAACAAATAACTTTACATACAATTTACAATAATATTATATGAATTTTAAACATTACATGTATTCTATTAGTGAATTAAATATGAAAGGATGATTTATTTGAAAATCAAAAAATTTATGTTAGTTGCTATGATGCTAGTATTTGGAGTATTCATGGTAGCATGTGCAAAACAAGATGATGGAAAAACATCAGACAACTCAAACAAAACAGAAACTACTTCTACAGATTCTAAATCAAACGAAAGTGCTGGAGGAGAAATCCACGTAGTATCAAGAGAAAATGGTTCAGGTACTAGAGGAGCTTTTACAGAAATCACTAAAATCTTAGAAAAAGGTGCTGACGGTAAAGAACAAGACAAGACAGTTTCTTCTGCAATCGTACAAAACAGTACTAACGCAGTTATGATGACTGTAGGTCAAGACAAAGACGCTATTGGATATATTTCATTAGGTTCATTAAACGACAAAGTTAACGCAGTAAAAATCAACGGTGTTGAAGCAACATCAGAAAATGTTCAAAAAGGAGACTACAAAATCTCTAGACCTTTTAACATTGCTCACAAAGGAGAACTAAAACCTCTTCCAAAAGATTTCTTAGATTATATTCTTTCAAAAGAAGGACAAGAAATTGTTAAAAAAGAAGGTTATGAACAACTTCCTGAAGAAGCTAAAGCTTACAACAAAAATTCTCAAAAAGGTAAAATCGTAGTTGCAGGTTCAACTTCAGTTTCTCCATTAATGGAAAAATTAGCAGAAGCTTATAAAGCAATGTATCCAGAAGTAGAAATCGAAATCCAATCAACAGGATCTTCAGCTGGTATGAACTCAGCTATTGAAGGTGTATGTGATATCGGAATGGCTTCAAGAGAATTAAAAGACAAAGAAAAAGAACAATTAAAAGCTCAACCTATCGCAATTGATGGTATAGCAGTTATAGTAAACAAAGAAAATACAAAAGCAACAGATTTAACTCTAGAACAAGTAAAAGATATCTTCACTGGTAAAGTTAAATCTTGGTCTGAAATTTCTAAATAATTCCTCTCAAAAAGCAGATCTCTTATGAGGTCTGTTTTTTATTTTGAAAGAATTTATTTTACATTTGTAAAATGTAATGTTTCCCTATTTCTACAGTTTTTTATTTTTTAACTCGAAAAACTTTACATTTAATTAACATTATTATCGCGTTAATTTTACAAGCTCTTGATAATATTAAAGTGAAAAAAATAAAGAAAGGATTTAATATGAAAAAGAAATATTTATCTGAATCAATAATGAAATACGTATTTTTAGTATCAGCATTGACTTCTATCTTTGCAATAGTTTTAATATGTTTTTTCATTTTTGGTGAATCAATGCCTTTTATAAAAAAAGTTGGCTTAACTAATTTTATATTTGGTAAGGATTGGGCTCCGGTCGATGTCCCTGCCCAATTCGGTATACTTCCAATGATTATCGGTAGTATTTATGTAACTATTGGCTCCATAATTATAGGAGTACCAATTGGAATCTTTACAGCGATTTATCTTGCAAAATTCTGTCCAAAAAAATTATATAATTTTTTGAGACCTTGTATTGACCTAATGGCTGGTATTCCATCTATCGTTTATGGTTTCTTCGCCTTAATGGTTATAGTTCCAATGATTAGAAAGGCTTTTGGAGGAACTGGTATGAACATAGTCACAGCTTCTATTCTTCTAGGAATTATGATTTTACCAACTATAATCACTTTGTCTGAAAGTGCGATAAATACTGTTGTAGATTCTTATTATGAAGGAAGTGTTGCACTTGGAGCTAGTCACGAATTAGCTGTAATGGGAGTTGTAGTTCCTGCTGCAAAATCAGGTATATTATCATCAGTAATACTTGGAATTGGACGTGCCATCGGAGAAACAATGGCAGTTTATTTAGTTGCAGGAAATCAACCTGTAATAGCAAAAAGTATATTCTCAGGAACGCGTACTATGACAACTAACATCGTATTGGACATGGCTTATGCGTCTGGTGCTCATAGAGATGCTTTGATTGCAACTGCGATGGTATTATTCGTATTTATACTTTTAATAAATCTAGCATTTAATTTGATTAAGAGGGGTGTAAATAATGAAAAATAATTCTATTGATGTATCGACAAATAGTTTAAAAAACTTAAGAAAAAATAAAACAAAAAGTAGAATTATTAAAGGTTTTATTTATTTGATGGCTTTTATTACATTAGCTGTATTGTTTTATTTAATTATTTACATGTTAGTTAATGGTATTCCCCATTTGAAACCTAGTATGTTCTCAAAACACTATACTTCCAAGAACGTATCAATGATGCCTTCAATTAAAACTACTGTTATGTTAGTTTTATTGACATTATTAATTGCAAGTCCTATCGGAATATTTACAGCAATTTATTTATCTGAATATTCCAAGAAAACTTCAAAAGTAGTTACTCTTATCAGACTTGCAACAGAAACATTATCTGGTATTCCATCAATTGTTTATGGTTTATTCGGTATGTTGTTATTCGTTATGAGATTAAAGTTTAGATATTCGTTGATATCTGGTGTTCTTACAATGTTCATTATGGTACTCCCATTAATAATTAGAGCCAGTGAACAAGCATTATTATCAATCGATGACGAATTAAGAGCTGGAAGTTATGCATTGGGAGCCGGAAAGTTGTATACTATAAGAAAGGTATTACTTCCTGTAGCAATGCCTGGTATTATGGCAGGGATTATCCTTTCAATAGGAAGAGTTGTAGGAGAAACAGCTGCTTT
>OGSL01000070.1_pt1 | contig 75943 bp, 67 predicted proteins | sample 1573881 | NCBI WGS metagenome assembly OGSL01 (sample SAMN03295838, study PRJEB24534) | human gut metagenome | isolation source: fecal sample 6 from infant 5 | host: Homo sapiens | place: USA: Pittsburgh, PA | collected 2014-07 | reverse complement strand
TTTACGAGTTTTTGTAGTTTTCTTCGTTCGTAGTCTAGATGTTCGTGCAAACTGGTTTTCTGCGTTGTGAAGCAATCTTCGATAATGAATCACTCGTTTCGCACATCAAAGCCTCAAATTAATACTAGAAAAATTTCACAATGATGGTATAATTAAATAATTGGGTATAAGGAGTGGATTTTTATTTTTTTAGTTACGTTGCAGCAGATTTTGATTATGTTTGTGTTCATGGCTATGGGATATATTTTTGCAAGAACTGGGTTTTTCAGCAGAGAAACCATTCGTGAAATGACAGGTTTTGTAATGTATGTTGTGGGATCAAGTGTTATTATCAACGCGTTTAATAGACCCGTTACGCCAGTGCTATTGAACAATTTTGGTATGACTGCCTTCGCTGCGGTGGTTTTGATGGGTTCATCTATTTTGATTTCTCATTTTTTGTTCAAATTCGATAGATTTTCTAAAAACGAAAATTTAAGTACGTACAAGTTTGCATCTGTGTATAGCAATTGTGGTTTCATGGGGATTCCTTTGATTGAAGCATTGCTTGGAGCTGATGGAACTTTTTTCGCTATTCCTTACTTGGCGGTGTTCAATATTTTGTTGTGGAGTCACGGGATTGGTTTGTACGAAATGACTGGAAACGGGAAAATTCAATGGAATAAGGTTGTGAAAAATCCTTGTATTATTTCGTCTGTTTTAGGATTTGTTTTGTTTTTCTTCGGGGTTATTTATAAAATGCCGAATGTTGTGACAAAACCTGTTTTTTATTTGGCTAGTATGAATACTCCTCTTAGTATGATAATTATCGGTGCAAATTTCGTGAGTATTACAGAGCCTTTTCACAAAGACAAAATGGCGTGGGAAGTTTCTTTTATCAGAAATATTTTGTTTCCTTTGATTTATATCGCAATTTTGTTAATTATTCCGATGAATACAGATTCAAAGATTGCAACGTTGGCGATGGCATCAGCTCCGATTGCAGGAGTGAGTGTGCTTTTCTGTTTGATGTTTAATAAATCTACGGATTTTCCATCAAGGGCTTTGTGTTTGTCGACGATATTTTCGGTGGTGACTTTGCCGGTAATAATTTTGATTGGTAGTTTAATCCTTTAAATTGGCAAATTTTTTTGAAACGCATATATAATCTAATGTAAATATATGGTAAAATAAGGTTAACAATACTTTTGTTAACCAATATTTTTTTGTAAAGAGGTGATAGTTTGAGCGATTTAATAAAAAAAGAATTAATACGAATTGAAGATCGTGCAAATGATTGGAAGGATGCAATAAGAATTGCAGCAAAAAGTTTGTTGGACAATGGTTACATTAACGAACAATATGTAGAAGACATGATAAAAAGCGTTGAGGATGCGGGCCCATACATTGTGCTTGCTCCGAACATTGCGGTTCCTCATGCACGACCAAACGGCAATGTAGCCAAAATGGCGATTAGTTTGACAAAATTAAATGAGCCTGTGAATTTTAGAAACGAAGAAGAGGATGAGGACAACTGGGTAAGAATTTTGTTCTGTTTGGCAGCGGTGGATTCTTCATCACACATTGTGGCACTTCAACAATTGGCAGTGCTTTTGGATTCAGACGAAATTACAGATGAGCTTATTGGCGCAAAATCTGAAGACGAAATGTTGGATATTATTAACGAAAAATTAGAGGAGGGAAATGATGATTAATATTGTTACTGTATGTGGAAACGGAATTGGAAGTAGTCTTCTTTTGAAAATGAAAGTGGAAGCTATTTGCAAGGATATGGGAATTGAAGCTAACGTAGAATCTTGTGATTCTAACGCAGCTGTAGGAAAAGGCGCTGACCTTTTTGTAACTGTTAAGGAATTTAAGTCAATTTTTTCAGATGATCAAAAAGTAGCCATAGTAAAAAGCTACACTAACAGAAAGAAAATCGAAGAAGATTTGGTTCCTGTTTTAGAAGAATTCAAATAAATTGATTTAAAAAATTAAGGAGGAATTTATGGGATTTTTAAATGTTTTAAAAGACATTCTATCTGAGCCTGCGTTTTTGATGGGTCTTATCGCAATGGTAGGTCTTATCGCACTTAAAAAACCAGCTCACAAGGTAATGACTGGTACATTGGGTCCTATTTTGGGATATTTAATGTTGGCTGCAGGTGCTAATGTCATCACGACTAACTTGGATCCATTGAGTCAAATGATTCAACACGGATTCAACATCACAGGTGTTGTTCCTAATAACGAAGCCATCACATCTGTTGCGCAAAAAGTTTTGGGCGTAGAAACAATGTCAATTTTGTTAGTAGGACTTATTTTTAACTTATTAATAGCAAGATTTACAAGATACAAATACATTTTCTTAACTGGTCACCACAGCTTCTTCATGGCTTGTCTATTGTCAGCAACTTTAGGTGCAATCGGATTTAAGGGCGTGGCTTTGGTATTGGCTGGTGGATTTATATTGGGAGCTTGGAGTTCAATTTCTCCAGCAATCGGACAAAAATACACTTTGAAAGCTACTGACGGAGACGAAATCGCACTTGGTCACTTCGGATCATTGGGATATTATTTGTCAGCTTTTATCGGTTCATTAGTTGGAAAAGATTCCAAATCAACTGAAGATATCGAAATTCCAGAAAAATGGGGTTTCTTGAGAAATACTACAATTTCAACAGCGTTGACAATGATTGTGTTCTATTTAATCGCAAGTATCAAAGCTGGTCCTGATTTTGTCGGCAAACTGTCTAACGGACAAAACCCATATTTGTTTGCAATCATCTCTGCGTTAAACTTCGCAGTTGGTGTAGCAATCGTATATGCAGGTGTTAGAATGATTTTAGCAGATTTGATTCCTGCATTCGAAGGAATTGCTACAAAACTTATTCCTAACTCTGTTCCTGCAGTTGACTGTGCAGTATTCTTCCCATACGCACCAACAGCAGTTATTTTGGGATTTGCATGTAGTTTTGTAGGCGGATTAATCGGTATGTTTATTTTGGGAGCTATCGGTGGAGTATTAATTATTCCAGGACTTGTTCCTCACTTCTTCTGCGGTGCAACTGCTGGTATTTACGGTAATGCAACTGGTGGTAGAAGAGGAGCTATGGTGGGTTCATTCATCAACGGATTATTCTTGGCATTCTTACCAGCATTCTTACTTCCAGTTTTAGGACAATTAGGATTTAACAATACAACATTCGGGGATTTTGACTTCGGAGTTTTGGGAATTTTATTAGGAAAAATCGGAAATGCTATGGGTAATGTCGGAGTGTATATCATTATCGCAGTTTTATTAGTAGCGTTAATCGCTCCATCAATAATTACAAAGAAAGATACTGCAATTAACAACGAACAATAATTCACATTTTACTACACGAAAAGAGAGGTTGAAATGGAGAAAATTAATACAAAAATTTATTCAGACGGTGCAGTCTTAGAAGATATGTTAGAATCATTGGCATCAAAAAAAGTAACTGGATTTACAACTAATCCATCTTTGATGAAAAAAGCTGGAATCACAGATTACGTTGAATTTGCCAAGAAAGTTTTAGAAGAAATCACAGGATATCCAGTATCATTTGAAGTATTTGCAGATGATTTGGAAACTATGGAAAAAGAAGCAGACAAAATCTCTTCATTAGGAGACAATGTTTACGTCAAAATTCCTGTGACTACAAGTAATGGAACATCAACTGCTCCACTATTGAAAAAACTTAGCTCAAAAGGAATTAAACTTAACGTAACAGCAATCTTCACAGTGGATCAAGTAAGAGAAGTCGTAGACAACTTGACAGAAGGAGTGCCTAGCATCGTTTCAGTATTTGCTGGAAGAATTGCAGACACTGGAGTTGATCCAATGCCAATCATGAAAGAATCCTTGGAAATTTGCAAAACTAAAAAAGGTTGTGAATTGTTGTGGGCATCTCCAAGAGAAGTGTTCAACATTTACCAAGCAAATGAATTGGGAGTAGACATCATCACATGTACTCCTGCAATCATCAAGAAACTTTCATTGATGGGAAAAGATTTAAACGAATATTCACTAGACACAGTGAAAACATTCTGCAAAGACTCAAAAGAATTAGGATTTTCAATCCTTTAATAAATACAAGAGCTCATAAAAGTGGGCTCTTTTTTCGTGAAATAATTGAAAAACCATGATGCAAAGGATAAAGAGAAAAACCATCATGCACGAATATCTAGACTACGCGCAACAATCGCGCACGAATATCTTGGTGAAAATTTAATAATCTTATTCAGACACAACACAGATCAAGCATTTTGCACGAATATCTAGACTACAAAAATAAATAAATTCTAAGCTTGTGAACCTAAAATTGTGAACTCGTGCTACGCACTCAGACAGCACAATTTTTTAACGGTTCACTTCACTTGAATTTATGATTATTTTCTCCGTATGATATTCTTAGCAAAAAGGCTTGACTGTTTACATAAATTGAGGATATTCAGCTGGATTGTTTGATTAAACGGACACAAGGATGATTGCAGAGTGAATTTTAGCAAACTAAATTATACAGTCTTTGGTGACAAGTTAAAAGGCTAAGAGCAGAGATGCTCTTAGCCTTTTTAATTTAATTAATTATATAATGACATCTTTCAATTGGTCTGACGTATCTTTTATGGTACGGGAATATGTGTATAAAAAAAGGACAGTTAAGAATGAAACAAGAAATTTTGAAAAGATTATAAACAGCAGTTAATGCAATTTCTAATCATTACATCAACCTCATAAATTCCAATTTGCTCTACTTATCGTATTTTGTGTATTTGTTAAGTTGAACATCAATATCACGACCTAAATACATCACTCGCATGATTGAAACTGTTGTATCATCATTATCTACAATATATAGAATGCAATAATTATCTACCGGAACAATATGAAGTCCACGACTTTTCCACGGTTCGCTATCATAAAAACGATGGCGCTCTGGCATATCGTGAAGACTCATAATACACTTTTCAATTCTGTCCAGTTGACCATTGGCATTCTCAGGTGACTGCAATTCGTAGGCAATATATTCATATATATTACGAATATCATTATCAGCTTGGTCAGTAATTTTGATTTCATAAATCATAGGTTGTAATCCTTACGGATGTCTGCAAAAACTGCGCTTGCTTCTCTTGTTCTTCCTGCTTTGATATCCGCATATCCTTTCTCAAGCTCTTCGTTCAGTTCTGTTTCTGATAAAAAGGACATATCTACAGGACGAGAAGATGGCAATTTCACTTCAAAAGGAAGTCCTCTCTGAAGAATTATCTGTTTATAAAACATATTAATAGCACTGGATGCAGGAATACCAAGTGCAGATAAAATACTTTCTGCCTTTTCTTTTACCTCTGGTTCAATACGAGCATAAAGATTTGCTGATTTTGCTGCCATATAAAGCACCACCTTTCTGAAATTTTTATAATATTATTATATCAAAATGTGCGTACAACAGCAATACAAATAACATATATTCTAGTTTAATCATCTTATTCGCAAGAAATCACAGATCAAGCATTTTGCACGAATATCTAGACTACAAAAATAAATAAATTCTAAGCTTGTGAACCTAAAATTGTGAACTCGTGCTACGCACTCAGACAGCACAATTTTTTAACGGTTCACTTCACTTGAATTTATACATATTTTTTCCGTATGATATTCTTAGCAAAAAGGCTTGACTGTTTGCATAAATTCAAATTATTCTTATTTTCGATCGTTTGCTTGAGTTTTTTTTCGATGATTGCAGAGTGTATTTTAACTTAAACGGGGAAAGAGGAAGGACTTGCACCTAAAATTATATGCTCTGTAATTTATTGGAAAATTTTATAAGTGATTTCCTTTAAATGTTGATGTTTTTGTTGTAAATGATATGTTTTAATGTTAAAATAAAAGGTAGTATTTATAGATATTAAAGTAAGGAGATTTATATGGGAGTATTTGAATCTATTTTTGGCTCAGCTAATAAAAAAGAGCTAAAGAAAATAGAACCAATTATTAAAAAAATTGAATCATATGATAAGTCTATGCAACAATTATCAGATGATGAATTAAAGCATAAAACTGTTGAATTCAAGGAAAGATTAAAAAACGGAGAAACTTTGGATGATATTTTGCCAGAAGCGTTTGCTGTAGTTAGAGAAGCCAGCTACAGAGTTTTGGGTATGAAACAATATCGTGTGCAATTAATCGGTGGTGTTGTATTACACCAAGGTAGAATTGCAGAAATGAAAACTGGTGAAGGTAAGACTTTGGTTGCAACTTTACCTGCATATTTGAATGCGCTTAGTGGTAAGGGCGTTCACGTGGTTACTGTCAATGATTATCTTGCAAAGAGAGATAAGGAATGGATGGGAAAAGTTCACGAATTTTTAGGATTAACTGTAGGCGTTATCGTTTATGGTTTGGACAATGATGAAAGACGTGAAAACTACGCTTGTGACATTACTTACGGTACTAATAACCAATACGGTTTCGACTATTTGCGTGACAACATGGTTATTTACAAAAAAGACAAGGTTCAAAGAGGCCTTAACTTTGCAATCGTGGACGAAGTTGACTCTATCTTAATAGATGAAGCTAGAACTCCACTTATTATTTCTGGTCAAGGCGACGAATCCACAGATATGTACATGAGAGCAAATATGTTTGCTAATGGTTTGACTGGACGTATTATGGATCCAGAAGAAGACAAGCCAGATATTTTCGATCGTGAATTCAAGGATGAAACTGTTGATTTCTTGGTTGACGAAAAGAGAAAAACTGCCAGTCTTACAGAAATTGGTACTAAAAAAGCCGAAGAATATTTTGGCGTGGAAAACTTGTCTGACCCTAATAACATGGAATTAGCTCACCACATTAACCAAGCTTTGAAGGCTAACAATACAATGAAACGTGATATTGATTACGTAGTAAAAGATGACGAAATCCTTATCGTTGATGAATTTACTGGTCGTATCATGGAAGGTAGAAGATATTCTGATGGTCTTCACCAAGCTATAGAAGCAAAAGAAGGTGTTGAAGTTAAGAGCGAATCTAAAACTTTGGCAACAGTTACATTCCAAAACTACTTCAGAATGTACAACAAATTAAGTGGTATGACTGGTACTGCCAAGACTGAAGAAGCAGAATTCAATGAAATTTACAAGATGGACGTTGTTGAAATCCCTACTAACAAACCAGTAGCCAGAGTTGACGAACAAGACAGAGTATACATCAACGAAAACGCTAAGTTCAACGCAATCGTTGAAGAAATAAAAGAAATTCATAAGACTGGACAACCAATTCTAGTTGGTACTATTTCAATTGAAGTTTCAGAAAAGTTGTCCAAATTGTTGAAGAAAAATGGAATCAAACACGACGTATTGAACGCTAAGCAACACGAACGTGAAGCAGAAATTGTAGCACAAGCAGGTATGTTTGACAAAGTTACTATCGCAACAAACATGGCAGGTCGTGGTACCGACATTCTTTTAGGTGGTAACCCAGATTTCTTAGCAAAACACGATATGAAAAAACAAGGTTACGGCGAATACGTAATCGAAAGTTTGGATTCATTCTTGCCAAGTACAGACGAAGAATTAGTTGCAGCAAGAAATGTATACAACGAATTATACAAAAAATACAAGAAAATGACTGACGAAGATAAGAAGAAAGTTCTTGAAGTCGGAGGATTATATATAATTGGTACTGAACGTCACGAATCACGTCGTATCGACAATCAATTGCGTGGTCGTTCTGGCCGTCAAGGAGACCCTGGTAAATCAAGATTCTTCGTATCATTAGGAGACAACTTAATGAGATTGTTCGGTGGAGAAACTATCCAAAAATACGCTGAATCTGGCAAATTCCCAGAAGACGAACCAATGGAATTCAGAACAATCACTAAAGCAATCGAAAGAGCGCAAACAAAAGTTGAATCTAATAACTTTGGTATCAGAAAGAACGTATTGAAATACGACGACGTTATGAATGCACAACGTAAAGTAATTTATACTGAAAGAGATAAAGTACTTGACGGAGAAGACATGCACGAATCTATCGTGGCTATGATTAAGGACATCATTGCTAATGCAATTGACACATATTGCCAAGATCCAAAATCAGAAAATTGGGAAATGGAAGCGTTGATGACATATCTTAACACATTCATTCCAGAAGGAACATTGGATCTTACAAGACTTAACAGCTACAACAAGAAAACTTTCACAGATTATGTAACACAAAAAGCATTGGAAGTTTATGGAGAAAAAGAAGAAGCCATCGGCAAAGAAAAATTCAGAGAAATCGAACGTGTAATTCTTCTTATGGTTGTAGATAGAAAATGGATGGATCACATTGATGCGATGGATCAATTGCGTCAAGGTATCGGTCTAAGAGCGTTCGGTCAACAAGACCCAGTAAGAGCTTACAACAATGAAGGTTTCGAAATGTTTGAAGATATGAACCACTCTATAAAAGAAGACACAGTTAGAGGAATGTTCAACGTTCAACCAGTTGAAGAAATCGAAAGAAAACAAGTTGCTCACGAAACATCAGCAACAGGTGGAGAAGAAGAAATTAACAAACCAGTAGTTAAAGGTAAGAAGATCGGTAGAAACGATCCATGTCCATGCGGAAGTGGTAAGAAATACAAAAACTGCTGTGGTAAAAATAGATAAAAATAAATAGTGGATAAGGGCGAAGTAAATTAGCCAGGGTGAAATGTTTGTTTGTGAATATTAAACATCAAACATTTATAGCTTAGGATATCATACGGAAAAAATTGTGTTAATTTCAAATTGAAGAACACCGTTAAAAAATCGGACCGCCCGAGCGAAAGCGAGGCTTGCGATTTTAGGTGTTCGAAATTATGAAATTGCCAATTTTTGTAGTCAGATATCCGTGCTATAAAGTTTGATGTTAACAGTTGAACAACTTAGCATAAGAATAAATACTTCTTAGAATGCGAAAAGGTAGATATCCGTGCTATAAAGTTTGGTGTCATTTATCAAACTTTTCAAACACCACCACTATTATAATAACAAATACAAACACAAAGGAGGAGAAATCCTCCTTTTTTGTTCAAAAAATATATGCAATTGGAGGATAAAAATGGACGTATTTTTAATTAACGAAAAAATAGAAAATTTATCTCAAAATCTAAAAGAAATAAAGGAGTCTCTTTGACTTAGACAATTTAAGAAAAAAATTAGATGAATTGCAACAAGAAACATTGAAACAGGGCTTTTGGGATGACAGCGACAAAGCACAAGCAATCTTCGACGAATTGAATTCCATAAAAGCTGATGTCGAAAACTACGATGAAATCGAAGAAAAAATCGAAGAAGTCAAGATGATGCTCGAAATCAGCAAGGAAGACAACACAGAAGAATACGAAAAAGAAATCTCCAAGACACTCAAAAGTTTGGAAGAAAAAGTCGACGAATTCAAAATCAAAACGCTCTTGGTGGGAGAATACGACAAGAATAATGCGATTATGTCCATTCACGCAGGTGCAGGTGGGACTGAAGCACAAGATTGGGCGGAAATGTTACTGAGAATGTACACGAGGTGGATTGCGGACAAGAAATATTCCTATAAAATCACCGACTACAACCAAGATACAGAAGGTGGCATCAAATCCGTATCGTTAATCGTACAAGGAATTAACGCTTATGGATTTTTGAAAAGCGAAAAAGGAGTCCACAGACTTGTCAGGATTTCTCCGTTTGACCAACAAAAACGTCGCCACACATCATTCGCATCAGTGGACGTCTTCCCAGAAATCAAAGACAGTCACAACATCCAAATAGACGACAAAGATTTGAAAGTGGACACTTACAGAGCATCAGGTGCCGGTGGACAACACGTCAACATGACAGACTCTGCAGTTAGAATCACACACATTCCAACAGGAGTCACAGTCCAATGTCAAACAGAAAGATCACAAATCGCCAACAGAAAATACGCCATGGATATGCTTATCGCCAAGCTCATCATGATAAAAGAAGAAGAAAAGCGTGAAAAAATCGAAGACATCCAAGGAAAATACAACCAAATAGCGTGGGGCTCCCAAATCAGATCCTACGTCTTCCAACCATACACATTGGTAAAAGATCACAGAACAAACTTTGAAAGTTCACAAGTGCAAGATGTGCTTGATGGTGATTTGGATAAATTCATAAATGCGTATTTGAGCCACAATTAAATTTACAATAAAATAACACAAATATAGTACAATATAGAAAAGGAGGGGATAGAATGGAATATGTAATCTACAATAAAAACACGCTGGTGTTTTCGTTTGAAATGATTCACAACAAAATCATAAAAATCATAGAAATATATAATCCAAAATACAGACCGGTGCAAGTTAAATACAACAACAAGAAAAATATAATCGAAAAAAGTAGCTTCGAGCATTTTCTAAAAGGTAGAAGAATTCCAGATACCAGACAGGACAAGGACATTATTTTGAAAAACATTCAAGGCAAATCGCTTTACGAACTTAGCTTGGCGTATTACGGACTATCTCTTTCCGATCAATATTGGATAAAAGAAAAAAACGACAGCGTAGAATGGAAAGACATCAACTTTTTCCAAAATGATTTCTCACAAGATATGGGGCTTTTTATGTTTGGCAAATCCGACAGTTCTTTTTCATTAAAAACTCCGAACAACACATCAGATGGTTGGCTTAAAAAAGCATGGATGCTAAATGAAGGTAAGAGAATTCTCGTTAAAGGCTCATCAAAACCATTTTATCAAGAAGCTTTCAACGAAAAAATAGCGTATGAAATCTCAAAAATTCTTGGAATTAATCATATAAAATACGAGATTAAAAAAATCGGAGATAAATATTGTTCGGTGTGTGAGAATTTCATCGATGAAAATACGGAGCTTGTCCCAGTTAATGCGATTGTTCAAAATGTTCAAAAACCTAATCATATTTCAATGTATGATTTCGTGGTAGAAGAATTACAAAAACTTGGGATATCTGATGCAAAAGCCAAAATCGATGACATGCTATTTCTTGATTATATAATTTTCAACGAAGACAGACATTTTAATAATTTTGGATTCATAAGAGATGTTGAAACGCTTGAAGTTAGAGGAATGGCTCCGATTTATGATTCGGGAACAAGCTTATTCTACAACACGCTTGATACTGCGATAAATTCTTACAATCCTGATGTGAAGCCGTTCTACACTGACAGAAAAAAACAGTTTGAATTAATCAAAGAAAAAATCGACAAAAAAATTGATGCGAATAAAATTTACGAAATAATCGTAGACGTACTTTCAGAAAGTGAGTATCTCGAAGAATTTGCACCTGATAGGAAAAAAATCATCGCAGACAGAGTAGCAAAATCTATATAATTAATGCATAAAATTTGTGGTTTTTGATTTCATATTGGGTATATAAGTCTTGAGGTGTAATTAAATGAAAAATATAGTATTAGAAAATTTTAGAGAATTGTCGAATGTTCCTCGTTGTTCATTTGACCAAAAAAGAATTAACGAATACTTAGTAAATAAAGCAAAACAACTAGGGCTTGACTACGATGTTGACGATGAATTAAACATCGTAATCAGAAAGCCTGCAACAGAAGATAAAAAAGGTCATCCAGGAGTTATTTTGCAAGGTCACATGGACATGGTTTGCGAAAAAGAAGATGACAGCAATCATGATTTCACAAAAGATCCGATAGAATTTATCGAAAAAGATGGCAAGTTAACTGCCAACAAAACAACACTTGGAGCTGACAATGGAATAGCAATCGCAATGGGATTTGCTATTTTGCAAGATGAAAACTTGTCACATCCTGATTTGGAATTGATGATTACGACAAACGAAGAAGTTGGACTTATCGGTGCGAATGCCGTAAGCGAAGATTTCTTAAAAGGCAAATACCTAATCAACGTTGACAGCGAAGAAGAAGGAATCATGACTTGTGGTTGCGCTGGTGGAAACACTTTGAATTCTGAATTTGCAATCAAACGCGAAGATTTTGGAAAATATTTCTACAGGATAGCAATCAATGGTTTCAGAGGTGGTCACAGTGGTCAAGATATCAACAAAAATCACCTTAATGCGATTGAATCTACAGTTAAAATCCTAAAAGAATTATCGACACGTCACAATTTGAGAATTGTATCATTAAATGGTGGTACAAAACACAACGCAATCCCAAGAAATTGTGAACTTATAATTGCAAGTGAAGATGAAATCAAAGACGAAGAACTAAACGTTGATGGTTTCAAACAAGTCGAAAAAAAGATGGAATTTAAGTTTGAACAAGTAGATGAAAAAACTCCAATGGACGAACAATCTACTGAACACATCTTGAATTTCCTAACAACAATTCCAAACGGAGTTGTGGACATGGTAAAAGGAAACGCCGATTTGGTGGAAACTTCTCTTAACCAATCAATCGCAACAACAGAAGATGACAAATTCGTGTTTATGGTATCAATCAGATCCTCAGTTTTGGATAAGATAAAAGAAGTTGAAGATTTGATTACAAATACAACAAAATCAAACAATGGAATAGTTAAATCTGAAGGATTCTACGAACCTTGGGAATACCGTGAAGATAGCGAACTAAGAGACAAATGTTTGAAAGTTTATAAGGAAGTCACAGGAAAAGATATGCAAGTGAATGTTATTCACGCAGGTCTTGAATGTGCAGTATTTTCAAAGAAATATCCGGACATGGACATGATTTCCATCGGCCCAGATATGACGGGAGTTCACACACCAAAAGAAACTTTGGATTTGGAATCTACAGCTAGGGTGTACGAATTCTTGAAGAAATTGGTAGAATCATTATAAAATGGAGGATAAAAATGAGTGACGAAAGAAATTTAGAAAACGAAGAATTAAACGAAGAAATGTATGATGAAGAAGAGTTAGATACAATCGTATTAACATTAGAAGATGGCGGAGAAATCGAATGCGGAATCCTTGGAGTATTCGAAGTTGAAGGCTACGACAGTGATTACATCGCACTTGTATCTGAAGATGACAACGAAATTATGATTTACAAATACGAAGAAATCAACGAAGAAGAAGCTAACTTAGATGTTATCGAAGACGATGCTGAATACGAAAAAGCAAAAGAAACATTTGAATCTCTTTTCGTGGATTTTGAAGGAGAAGATGAAGAATAATTTTAAGGCTGTTATGATTGATCTGGACGGAACTCTTCTGACAGACGATAAAAAAATTACTGATTTCAGTAATCAAGTTTTACAAAAACTTTATGACAACGGCATAAAGATTATTATTGCGACAGGAAGAGGTCTATCCAGAGCTAAGCAATTAACCGAAAAATTAGATTTTGACAAAATAATCCTTGCAAATAATGGAGCTATTATTCACAGTAGCTCCAATATTGCAACGGATGAGGATTTGAAGTTGGAATCCAATGTGGTGGATGAGCTTAGCACTCTATCAGAGGAGTATGGGATAAGACCGTATTTTTTTGTGGAAAACAAATGCGCACTTCTCATCCAAGATGAAGAAGATAAGAAGAATTTTGAGGATAGCGTGGGAGATATTGGTGAGATAATGACGGTGTCTGAGAGGAATTTGCCGATAGATGACTGCGTGAGCATGATTATGATAGCAAGAAAAGACCGTATTTACGATATTGTTGATCATATCAGAACTAACCCGAACGTGACATATCACATTCACACGAAGTATTTTTCCAAAAACATTAGAATGCTCGAAGTGCAAAACGTTAACACGGACAAATACAAAAGGGCAATTCATGTGCTTAAACATTTTGGAATAACAAGTGATGAAGTGGTTGCTATTGGCGATGCGCACAACGATTTGGAAATGGTTGTGAACAGTGGACTTGGAGTTGCGATGAAAAACTCCGATGATATTTTGAAACAAAACGCAGACATCATAACACAATACACAAACGAACAAGACGGACTGGCGAAATTTTTAGAAGAACTATTTGAGTTGAGGGATTATGAATAATTTAAAAGAATTTTTGAATGAAGAATATTATGACAAATACAAGGGCAAAAACTTGGTAGTATACATTTATCCAAAAGATAACACAAGTGGATGTACAATAGAAGCGGACGGATTTTCCGAAATTTACGACGAATTTCAAAAGATTAATACAGAAGTTGTGGGAATTAGCAAGGACACAGAAAAGACACACGAAAATTTCAGAAAAAAACAAGGACTAAAACAAGAATTGATATCCGACCCAGAAAGAATATTCTTGAACAATTTTGGTTGCGTGTACAAGGGCAAAATGTTCGGCAAAGAAGTTACCAAAACAGAAAGAAGCACGTTTGTATTTGACAAGGATATGAACTTGGTCAAAGAATTCAGAAAAGTAAAACCAGACGAAAATCCACAAGAAGTCTTGGATTTCGTACGAGACAACCTAAATGACTGATAGATATAATATTTACAGCAAATATCTAAAAGAACATTACGGAGAAAAAGTCTACAAACTTCCAATAAAACTGGATTTGACTTGTCCCAACAGAGATGGAAGGTTGGGGCATGGTGGTTGCATTTATTGTCACGAAGAAGGTGGAAGCTTCGAAAACAAAGAAAAACACCTTTCAATTCGTGAGCAATTGGAAAAAGACAAACAAACCATCGAAAACAAATACAACGCCCACAAATTCATATCGTATTTTCAAAATTACTCCAACACATACATGCCGCTTGAATTGTTCAGACAATACGTCAACGAAGCAGTTGTAGAAAATGTCGTTGCAGTCAGCGTATCCACAAGACCGGATTGCATAGCACGTGAGCATTTGGAAATATTGAAACAACTTCAAGACGAAAAAAACGTCGACATCATCATAGAGCTTGGACTTCAAACATCCAACAACAAAACTTTGAAGATAATCAACAGACAACACACAGTCGCGGATTTCATTCGTGCTTGTTTGATGATAAAAGAATACGGATTTAGAATTTGCACACACGTAATACTTGCACTTCCATGGGATGACATGGACGATGTCAGAGAAACAGCGAAGCTTTTATCGGTACTCGAAATCGACGAATGCAAAATCCATTCCCTATACATTCCAAAACACACAATACTTGCGAAGTGGTATGAAGAAGGAAAAGTTAAACTCAAATCACTGGACGATTATGTGAATGAAGTTTGCGAATTTTTGAAATATTTGGATAAGGATATCCTGATTCAACGCCTAGTCGGCAGAATGCCCGAAGAAGATTCTGTGTTTTGCAACTGGAATACAAGTCACTGGAAGATTCAAGATATGATAATCGAAAAAATGGAACGAGAAAATATTTTCCAAGGTGATAATTTTGATAAAAGAATGGGTATAATAATATAAAGTAAATTAAACTTTTTAAAATGGTTTAAGAAAGGATGATAATAATGGTTAAATTTGTAGTAGGTCCTAAAGGCAGCGGAAAAACAAAATGGTTGATTGACAAGGCCAACGACGAAAAACAAAACAAAAACGGTAACATAATATTTATAGACTCTGATGACAAGCACATATTCTCACTTGATCACTCAGTAAGACTTATAGATGCATCGACATTCCACATCTCAAGTCCAGAAAGTTTGTATGGATTTTTGGCAGGAATAATGTCACAAGATTTCGACATCGAAACAATTTACGTAGACGGAATTTACTCAATCGTTGAAATGACAGAACAACAATTAGAAGAATTCCTAGAAAACTTGGAAGTTTTATCAAAAGAAGCTAACGTTAACTTCTTCATAGGAATGAACAAAGAAAAAACAAGCTTACCAGCAAAATACCACGAAGAAACAGTGGAATTGCACGATTAATACCTTCACGATAGACCCTTTGATAGGGTCTATTTTTGTTTGGAGTAAAAAGAAAATCAGAAAAATGATTTGCAGGAACACACGAATAAGAAAATTTGTCGCGGCATAAACATATGGAATAAAAGTTGTAACACACATCGTCTGGCTTACAAAAATTCCACTCATTGCCGCGACTGTTTCGGCTCAAGAAAAATCAGAAAACTGTTTTGAACGAATATCTGCTTACGAAAATAAAAAAATCCATACGCTCGTAACCCTAAAATCTCAAGTGCGTCTGCAACTGGCACGAGTGAGATTTTTGACGGGCCACTTCGCTTGGATTTTTGGTTATTTTCTCCAGACGATATTCTTAGCAAAAGCAGTAATCTGATTTGTATACCTGACAAAAAGATTTATTGCATACCACGTATAGACATTTCCAAAATGAGTATATTTTCATAAAATGCTTGACAAAAAATAGTGGGGGGGGGTAGAATGAAATCGTAATCATAAATACTCAGGAGGAGACGATGATGATTGAGTTAATCATTAAATACTTGATAATAATTGTACTTGTTTTTTGTCATGAAATGGGACATATTTTAATGTGTATTATTTTCTTTAAATGTGAAGATTGGAAAATAGATATGGGACTTGGTAAGGTTTTATTTGAAACTAAGAGACTTATTATAAGACCTATAATTGTTGTTGGAAGAATACTCCCACAGCTAGATGCAGAGTATTATAATCGCAAGAGCAAATTGCAAAAAATAATGATTCCATTAGGTGGACCATTATTTAATTTAATAGTACTGATTGTTACAATTCCATTATCAATAAATGAATGGAAAATGATAGCTGGATATTCACATCTTTTTCAAGAATCAATAAAGTTTTTGTTGCGATTTAATATGGCATCACTTTTCTGGACTTTGTTGCCAATTAATTATAAAAGAGATGTTCCTAGCGACGGAAGAAGAATAATTGAAATAATTAAGAACTAATTTATAATTGTATAATTTACATAATCGAGGTTAAAATGTTTAATACACTAATGATAGTAGTAATATCTTATTTTGTTTATCAAATTTCTCAACTCTTACATGAGATGGGACATGCTATTGCTTATCGCTTAGCTTATCAATCAAAGAAATGGAGAATTGAAATCGGAAGAGGCAAACAAATATTGAAAACCAAAAGGTTTAAAATACATTTAATTCCCGCCGATGGAGCATGCTACTTAGATGATGATTATGAAGATTGGTATTACAAGAAAAATTTGATCGTGTTTTTGGCGGGGCCACTTGTTAACATTATTTTATTTGTAAGTATGATTCCATTTATCTATGATATCAATCATTCAACTGATGTGAGTAGTTTTTACCGTAACATCGTATTTATCACATTTTATGTTAATCTGTGGAAGGCTTTTTTTAGCTTATTACCAAAAGAATACGAAGGTACTAGAGCAAAACAATCTGACGGACTTCAATGCCTAAATGCAATAAAAGGAATGAAAAAACAACGAAAATCTAATATAAAATAACTCAAAAAATCTCTTGCCATCTGACAAGGGATTTTTATAACTTATATCATACTTACTAAACTCACAAATCACGATACAGACTTTACGGTATTATCATTTCTAAGCATAATTGCACTCAACAATAGTGATGCAGCTATAAACACGAAGATATATTTGTAATTGAACGATGAAATATACGAGTTTGCCAACAAGAATACTACTTCGAAGACATCAGCGAAGAAGCTAAATGCTGATAACATGGTTGCTCTGTGATTTTTGAAGCCTATTGTGTCTATATAATTGTTTTGGATTTTTTCAATAAATATCCCCAAGACAGACATGATTGTTGGAAGTATAATCATTAACATCACTACAGGTTTTCCAGATATCACACATAATCCAGCAAAGAACAATGATGCAATAACTGAAAATAATCGAACTTTGTTCCATGCTTTTTGTTCTCCTAGATATTTTATGATAAATGTTTGTGAGAGTTGAAGTCCTGAGTAAGCTAGGATGAGTGGCGACACTATGTTTTCCGAATATCCATTGTCAATTATAACTTTTACATAGAAGAAGTTGATCAATAAAAATGACAAATTAAACAACGACACGATTAACACAATTACTCTAAAAGTTTTATCGTGTACCAATAGCTTTAATGTTTTTGACAAATCAAATTGTTCCTCAGTTTCTATTGAGTTGTCAGTATCTGGAATAAAGATAGAAATAACAGTTGCGATTGTATTTGCAATTATTGTTACCCAAATCAAAGCGTTAATGTTCCATCTTGAATTAATCAAAGGAAATATTACAGTTGATATGATAAAAGCGATTGTTCCAAAATTGTAAAACTTCGAAATATTATTACTGTAATTATCATCGCCGAAAAGTTTGTAAATGTAGGCGCTTATTGTTCCGGAATTCAGTGCAAAAGCAATTCCTTCAAGCAAGGCTTCCACTGCAAAAAGCATAAAATTATTGGATATCAGTAAAATTATTCTGGCAGTTAGCATCGTAAACTGGGCGAGAACTATTGACTTTTTCAGCCCGATTTTATCGGTCAACACACCCAAAGGAAATTCACAAACCATGCAAGTAACAGACAGTATCGCCTGTAACACAAAAAACTGTGACAAGCTAATTCCTCTATTCGTCCTAACCAACAACGCAACAGGCGCATAAAATATTAAATTGGAAAATAAATTCATTGCGTATATTTTTCTTGAAGTTTTCATACATACATTATAACGCTTTTTCCAATCAAAACTATCTATCCCACTAAAAAATCCCTTATCATATGACAAGGGATTACAATTATAATTTACTTCTATCGTTATCTGAGTTCATCAACAATTGATAAACTTGGATTTCTCCGATTAACTTCAATTCTTCAAAGCCACGACGGCGAAGTTCGTCACGATCGTGTTCGTTTTCGTAATTTGCGTCTGTTTTGAAATAATTTTCCAAAATCTCTGACACTTTTTCCTTATTATTTGCGTTTTTAAGTACTTCTTCTCTAATATACATAACATACCTCCTACAATTGTTGTTATCTTACATATAATTATACCCCAAAAACGCACAAATCTACCTTATAATATTAACTCCGTCTTCCACGACGTATTCCAAATCACAATTACTCAACAAACCATTCATCCACGCACCTCGGAATTCATCATAAACTTCAGAAGACTCACCGTAAATGTAATACTGTTCGTGCACATCAATTCTCTTAATCCAACGGAATTCTCCATCATTTGATTCCACTGGCAAATTCGCCATATCACAAGGCATCCCGTCCAAGAACTTCTCAGACATAAATTGAAACGCATCAGAAGCATCACCCGAGAAATCTTCCTTTGCACCAAAATCATACGCAATTTTAAGAGCATCTTCAAGCTTTTCTTCTTTTTTAAGTTCACTCAAAACCTTCGCCAAATTATCTTCCACAATTGCTACTCTCACCTGTAACCATCCGTGAATATTGTCCGTGTCGATCAAATCCTCCAACGCTCCACTTTCAATATTTTTCAAATCGACATTTTCATCCAACATCTCACTCATCGAACGCGTAATCTCATCAACGTAATTTATCTTATCAAACATTATATAATGAATTTTTCCTAAAAATCTTGACATATTATCCCTCCATTTATTTGATTTTATTATACAGAGAAGAGTTACAATAATCCGTAACCATTGTTACGTGATATAATTAAAATGAAAAGAAAAATTCGTAGAATTAGCATATAAAGCTAAGAAAGCTTTAGAAAATGATCCAATTAACAAATCATACACTATAAGACAAGGTGCTAATGGCAGATACTACTACATATTATCACCAATCGAAGCTGAAACTCCAGAAACTCCAGCTGAACCATCAACACCAGAAGAAGGACAAAAACCTGAAGAAGGAAAACCTGGTAAGGAAGAAAAACCTGAAAAAGAAGACAAACCAGCTAAAGAAGATAAAGAAAACACTGATTCTCCAAAGAAAAAAGACAAGGCTGAATTACCAAAAGCTGGTAGCGAAGCTGAAATCTTAACATTAGCAGCAGTAGCTTTATCAACAATGGCAGGTGCTTATGTTTCAATCAGAAAACGTAAATAATTTTTCCTTTCATTGATAGGCAGATTTATATTTTTAAATGGGACTAATTTCAGTCCCATTTTTTAATGGTATGACGGGCATGTTCTAATGCTGGGGTGAAAATCCCTACAGAGCGTAGTTACCGACGAATCTAATAGCGACTTGCAAGTTTTAGATGATGACATCTAGGAGAGAAGAACGGGTAGCGAAATCGTGGCTTGACGAACAGAAACAGAATATAAGGCGTAACAGGTGGGCAAGCTAGCCATGGATAACAAAGACCCGAAAGGTAACCGTAAACCCAAGGCGTAAATTCTGCAAGTAAACGATGAAAGTACTAGGACTTATCCCGTGAGGTCTCATAGACGACATAGTAGTAACAACGAACTATGAGAAGTCAGCAGAAGTCATAGTAGGTGGAAACACCGAAGGACTGAACAATTTAACAGCACAAGTAAAATGTATGTTGCATAGCAAATCTGACAGAGAAAGTAGAAGAAACGTAAATGAAATCGAAATCTCACACCTAAGAAATAAGTTATGCAAGCGGAAAGGAGCAAGTGCGCACATGGAAGATAAATTAATAAATCAAATCCTAAATCCAGAAAACATGCACCAAGCCAAACTAAAAGTCATCTCAAACAAAGGAGCATCAGGAATAGATGGCATAAGTGTAGAAGAAATAGATGAATACATCAAAGACAACTGGACAAGGATAAGACAAGAAATTATCGAAAGACGTTACAAACCACAACCAGTACTTCGAGTAGAAATTCCAAAACCAAACGGAGGAAAAAGAAAACTCGGAATACCAACAGTAATGGACAGAATAATCCAACAAGCAATCGTCCAAGTTCTAACCCCGATAATAGACAAAAGATTTTCTGAAACAAGTTATGGCTTTAGACCAGGAAGAAACTGTCAAATGGCAATAACCAAAAGCCTAGAATATTTAAATGATGGATTCGAATGGGTAGTAGACATAGACCTAGAAAAATTCTTTGACAAAGTGCCACAAGATAAACTAATGAGCATAGTCCATGAGCATATCAAAGCACCAGACACAGAATCACTAATCAGAAAATATCTAAAAGCGGGAATAATGAACAAAGGCGTATACGAAAAAAGTGAAATAGGAACCCCGCAAGGAGGAAATCTATCACCACTACTAAGCAACATTATGCTAGACAAACTAGACAAAGAACTAGAAGCAAGAAGACTTAGATATACTAGATACGCAGACGATTGTCTAATATTTGTAGGGAGCAAAGCAGCAGCAACAAGAGTAATGCACTCCGTAACAAGATTCATAGAAAACAAACTTGGACTAAAAGTAAATGCAGAAAAAAGTAAAATAACAAGACCAAGTAAAATTAAATATCTAGGATTTGGCTACTGGAAAGACAACAAAACAAATCAATGGAGAGCACGAGTCCATGAAACGTCATTTAATAGATTTAAAGACAAAATAAAGAACCTAACCACAAGAAAGTGGTCAGTTCCTTTTGACTACAGAATCAAGAAATTAAATGAAGTAACAAGAGGATGGATAAATTACTTTAGGATTGCAGATATGAAAAGCAAACTAAAAAGATTTAGTGAACAGTTAAGGACCAGACTCAGAATAATCTGTTGGAAAATATGGAAAGTACCAAAGAAAAGACAATGGGCGTTAATGAAGATGGGAGTAGGAAAAGACCTAGCAAGATTAACAGCTTATTGTGAGATAGGTATTATTTTGTAGCAACAAAAACCTGCTTAGTAAGAGCAATTACAAAGGAAAGACTAACCAAAACAGGTTTAGTCGACCCGTATGATTACTATACAAGCAGGTAATGTGTAGATTAAATTGAACCGCCGTATGCCGAACGGGCACGTACGGTGGTGTGAGAGGGCTATTTATTTAGCCCTACTCGATCAAAAAACTGATACAAATAAGGTGAACCATAAAGTGTATCAGTTTTTTTATGGTTATTTGTTTGTGAGTATATCCAAGTTTCTCGTATGATCGTCTATTAAAAGTCTGGCGAGTTTTGCTTTTTGGATTTTGTCTTCGATGCTTTTCTTGGATTCTAGTGTTGTGATTTTTTGGTTGTTCGTAAGTATTATGTGGCCTGTTTTGATTTCTTCGATGGAGTCGATGTTGAACAGTCCATAACTTCCATCGTTTTTGGATATTGGTTTTCTAACTTTGATCATGCAGTACGTTCCGTTTTTAAAACAAATAGGAGGATTTTTGGTTATGTTCAAGGATTTTTTGATTAGTTTCTTGGCCTCTATGATGTCTATTAATTGGTTGCGGGCGATTTTTTTGATGCAACAATCCAATGAACAATAATTGGTAGTGGTGAAATCATTAAAATAAAGTTGGACTGCATTGCCGATATTGTCTATGTATATTGGAATGATTGCTTGTAATTGTTTCATTGATTCTCCTTTTATTTTATGATAATTTTATTATAACAGAACATACGTTCCCATTCAAGCGTTTTCGATTTGAATTTACAATGAATTGGTTTGTTTTGTGAAGAATGGTGATGATTTTTCATTTATTTTCAAATGGTTCACGCTGTTACTATTTGTTTTGGTGTGGTTTTTCGTTTCATTCTTGATTTATAAAATCTTCTGGTCGATTGTAAAATTGAGAAAAAGGAGATGGAAATCATGAATTACAAAGAGATAGATTATATTGTGAACAACAAAATTTTGGATGATGAGAGAATTTATAAGGCTTTTGAGCCTTTGATTATTAGTAGTATCAAAAATTATTATGATAGGGCGGATATTTTCGAAGAGCTTATCGATGATGGTAAGACTGAGATTATGTATGCGATTATGGAGTATGATGGTTCAAAGAATGTGCCGTTCAATTATTATTTGAAGCAGAGGTTGAGGTTTTTCTATTTGAAGAAGAATCCGAGAAGAAGTGTTCAGTCGTTGAATTTTACTAATGAGGATGGTGTTGAGCTGATGAATTTGATTGAATCTGATGAGAATATTGAACAGGATTTTGAGGATAGGTTGGAGATTAAGGAGCTTTATGAGAAGGTGCGTAAGCTTCCGGAAAAGCAACAGAAGATTATTTACGAGAATTTCCTTCGTGAAAAAAGTGCGAGAGAGATTTGCAAAGAATTGAATATGAAACAGTCGACATTCTACAATACGAGAAGCAAGGCTTTGGAGAATTTGCGCAAGATGTATTGAGCTTTGGGTGTGGAGTGGTGGGTTAATATATATGGAATCGGTGCGATTCCATTTTTTGTTTGCTTGGAAAGATTTAATTGTATGCGTGGTGGTGCGTGAATTTTCGTGATTTGTGGTATATTATAATAAGTATATATTTTAATGAGGGGGACAAGGTGGATATTTTAGAGTTGATGCACAAGAGGCATTCTGTTAGAAAATACATAGATGAAGAGATTGATAATTCTGTGAAGAAAATTATCGAAGAGAAGGTCGATGAGGTTAATCGTGAATCGAATTTGAACATAAGGGTTGTGTTTGATGACAAGGAAGGTTTTAATTCAAGGCTTGCGAAGTACGGAAAGTTTGAAAATGTGAATAATTTTCTGATTATGAAGGGCGTGGGCAATGATTTGAGCGAGACTTGTGGATATTACGGCGAGAAGCTTGTGATGGAGCTGATGAATTTGGGTTTGGGTTCGTGCTGGGTTGCTCTTACATATAATAAGAAGAATATTAAAAAATACATAGAGCCAAACGAAAATTTGGTGATTGTGATTGCATTCGGAATTCCTGCGAACTGGGGCTACAATCGCAAAAGCAAACTTCCAAAGCAAGTGTCAAATGTGAATGAAGATTCTCCACAATGGTTCAAGGATGGTGTGGATTGTGCGTTGAATGCTCCGACTGCGATTAATCAACAAAAATTTATGCTGACTTTGATGGGTGACAAGGTGAAGGCGAAGGCGAAATTTGCTCCGTCAGCAAAGGTAGATTTGGGAATTGTAAAATATCATTTCGAGGTTGGATCGGGTAAGGATCATTCTATTTGGATATAAAGATTTATCATGAAAATCAAAAAAATAATCAAAAGTCAAAAATAAAATTTAAAAGTCAAAGAAATTTCAAAGATTGCAAATACTATTGATTATGCGCTCGTAAGGGTGTATAATAATATTAAGGTCAAAGAAAGTCAAAAACAAATTATGGGAGGTTTTTATGGAATATAAAGATTATTACAAAGTTTTGGGGGTGGATAAGAAGGCGAGCTCCCAAGAAATTAAAAAAGCATACCGAAAACTCGCCAAGAAATATCACCCTGATTTAAATAAAGGCGATGAGAAATCACAAGAAAAATTCAAAGAAATCAACGAGGCTTACGAGGTTTTAGGTAACGAAGATAAGCGTAAAAAATACGATATGTTCGGCTCCAATTATAATTTCCAAGGCGGACAAAACTTCGATCCGAATGCGTACGATTTTGGAAACTTCGGAGGATTTGGCGGCTTCGGCAAGAATTCTGGTTCGTACACTTACACAACTGGTGGCAGTGGCGGAGGATTCTCGGACTTTTTCAACGCGTTTTTCTCAGGTGGACAAAGTAGCGGCGGTGGATTTTCCGATATTTTCGGAGGATTCAAAGGAGCTGGAAGAAAATCTCAATCAAGGCAAAGATACGACACGGACATTTCCGTTTCCTTATCTGATATCTACAATGGTGTAGAAAAAAGATTGGGATTGATGATTGGAGATAAAAGTGTCAACTTGAATTTGAAAGTTCCGAAAGGGATTTTGCCTGGTAAGAAAATCAAGGTCAAGGGCGAAAAGTTCGGCGTTGACGGGGACATTTATGTGAAGATTAACCTGGTTGATGTGTACAACAAGCTTGAAGATCACAATATCATCAAGAAGGTTGAACTTAAACCTTGGGAAGCTTATTTTGGAAAATCTATCAATGTTGAAACGATTAGTGGCGAGAGAATCAAGGTTAAGATTCCGAAAAACATCAAGGCTAATCAAAGAATTAGGATTAAAGACAAGGGATTTGTTGATATGAAAGGTGTAAAAGGTGATTTGTACCTTGAAATTTCTATCGTAAATCCAACAAAATTGAACGAAGAACAAGAAGAATTATATAAAAAATTATACGATATTTCTGAATAATGTTAGGAGGTAAGGATTATGGATTTAAATAAATTCACACAAAAATCTGTTCAAGCAATTCAAGATGCGCAAAACTCTGCGATAAAATTGGGCAATCCAGAAGTTACGGATGTTCATTTGAGCTATGCGTTGTTGTCTGATTCAGATTCGATAGTTGCAAAGACTATCCAAAAATTGGGCGCAGATTACAAAAAAATCGTGAGCGCTTTTAATCAAAAAATAGATTCTCTTCCTAAAAATGACAGTCAATCTAGTGTGTATCCAAGTACTGCTTTTCAAAGAATTTTGTTGAAAGCAGAGGACGAAGCAAAGTCCATGGGCGACAGTTTCGTGTCAGTGGAACACATTTTTATGAGTATTTTAGGAGAAAAGAACACTGTTAGTGCAGTTTTGTTGAAGGATTTTAATGTCAATAAGCAAAACTTCGCATCTAATTTGAAAGATTTGAGAGGAAATCAAAAGGTAGATTCTGACAATCCAGAAGATACAACTGATGTGTTGACAAAATACGGACGTAACTTGACTGATTTGGCGAAGGAAGGCAAGCTTGACCCAGTTATCGGTCGTGACGATGAAATCAGACACAGCGTTAGGATTTTGAGTCGTAGAACGAAGAACAATCCAGTGTTGATTGGTCAACCTGGTGTTGGTAAGACTGCGATTGTGGAAGGCTTGGCGCTTAGAATTGTCAACGATGATGTTCCAGAAACTTTGAGAAACAAATCTATTTTTGCATTGGACATGGGAAGTTTGATTGCCGGTGCGAAATTTAGAGGAGAATTCGAAGAAAGATTGAAGGCTGTTCTAAAAGAAGTGGCAGAATCTGACGGCAAAATCATTATGTTTATCGACGAAATCCACACTTTGGTTGGAGCCGGAAAATCAGAAGGCGCAATGGATGCAGCAAACTTGTTGAAACCAATGCTTGCAAGAGGTGAAATCAGAACAATTGGCGCTACAACTTTGGATGAATACAGAAAATACATCGAAACAGATGGCGCATTGGAAAGAAGATTCCAAAAAGTTTTGGTTGAAGAACCTTCAGTTGAGGACACGATTTCGATATTGCGTGGTATCAAGGACAAATACGAGATTTATCACGGAATCAAAATCACTGACAATGCTGTAATTGCTGCGGCAACTTTGTCGGATAGATATATTACAGACAGATTTTTGCCAGACAAGGCTATTGATTTGATGGACGAAGCGAGTGCTATGGTTAGAACTGAGATTGATTCTATGCCTGAAAGCATCGACGAAACTAAGAGAAAAATATTGCAACTTGAAATCGAACGTGCCGCTTTGAACAAAGAAGACGACGAGATGAGCAAGATCAGACTTGAAAATTTGGAAAAAGAATTGCAAGATACCAAAAACGAGTTTGATGCGATGTATATGGAATGGACTCAACAAAAATCCAAGGTCGACGAAATCAAGGACACAAAATCTGAAATCGAAGCTGTTAAACACGAAATGGAAGAAGCTCAAAGGAAATACGATTTTGAAAGATTGTCTGAGTTGAAATACGGAAAATTGGTCGAACTTGAAAACAAGCTTGAAGATTTGAACAAAAAAATGGACGAAGACGACAATTCTATAATCAAAGAAAGCGTAACTGAAGATGAAATCGCAGAAGTTGTGAGCAAGTGGACTTCAATTCCTGTGACAAAATTAGTCGAAACAGAACGCGACAAGATTTTGAATATGGACAAGTTGTTGCACAAGAGAGTTGTGGGACAAGATGAAGCTGTAACTGCCGTGACTGATGCAATCATCAGAGCTAGAAGCGGTTTGAAATCACTCAACAGACCAATCGGTTCATTTATATTTCTTGGACCAACTGGTGTTGGTAAAACAGAACTTGCAAAAGCTTTGACTGAAAATATGTTTGATGACGAAAAGAATTTGATTCGTATCGATATGTCAGAATATATGGAAAAACACGCGGTAAGTAGACTTGTTGGAGCTCCTCCAGGATATGTGGGATACGATGAAGGCGGTCAACTAACTGAAGCTGTCAGAAGAAAACCATACTCTGTGATTTTGTTCGACGAAATCGAAAAAGCGCATCCAGATGTGTTCAACATTTTGTTGCAAGTTTTGGATGACGGACGTTTGACTGACAACAAAGGTAGAACTGTAGATTTCAAAAACACAATCATCATCATGACAAGTAACATTGGTTCGATGGATTTGATTGAAGGAATCGACGACAACGGAAATATTTCTGATGAAAGCAGAAATTCTGTAATGGATGAATTGAAATCCAGATTCAAACCAGAATTTTTGAACAGAATTGACGATATCGTAATGTTCAAACCGTTGACAAAAGATGACATCTACAAGATTATCGAAAAACAAGTTTCATTGTTACAAAAACAATTGGAAGACAGACAAATCACTATCGAAATCGATGAATCTGCAGAAGATTTGATTATCGACAAAGCATACGATGTATTGTACGGTGCAAGACCAGTTAAGAGATTTATCGAATCCAACGTCGAAACAAAACTCGGCCGTGAATTGATAAAAGGCACTGTAACTGACAAAGACACTGTCGTTATCACAAATGTAGATGGTGAATTGGGAATTAAAAAGAAATAGTTTTTTGGAAAATAGGTAAGAACACAGGGCTTGCCTATTTTTTTATTGCCAAGATAGGTTTGATTCAAGGTAAAATCAGAAAACTGATTTGCACGAACACATGGACAAGTAAATTTGTCGCTACACTAAGGTAATGGATAAAAGTCGTAACACGCATCGTCTAGCTTACGAAAATTGGCAAATTCTAATCTTGAAATTCTAAAATCTCAAACTCGTGCTACGCACTCAAACAATGAGATTTTTTAACGAATTTCTTCGATTGAATTTGACACAATTTTCTCCAGATGACTCGCTTAGTTACGAGCTTTTATTGGAGTGCTACAATAATAAAAAAAATAGGCAAGTATAATAAGGGCAAGGGAGAGGATTAAAGGTCGTAACACGCAGAATCTCACTTACGGAAATTGGTCTTGTTGCCGAGATTGTTTCTGAATACAGGAAAATCAGAAAACTGATTTGCACGAATATCTGTCTTCGGAAATTTGTGATTTCTAAATCTCAAAATCCTGAAATTTGAAGCTCGTGCTACGCACTCAAGCGGTCAAATTTCTGGCGGATTTTTTCGATTTGAAATCATAAAAATTTCCTACGAATGATATTCTTAGCAAATGCAGTAATCTGATTTTATATATCTACAGGGATAAAAAGAGTAATAAAAAAACTAATTTAAAATAGGCAAGTTTTATAACGAGTATATGGAGATGAAAAAACTTTGGTGCTGCGTAAAAAGTGGATTACCGATTTTGCTAAGAATATCATCTGGAGAAAATAATTAAAAATCCAAGCGAAGTGACCCGTCAAAAATCTCACTCGTGCCAGCCGCAGGCGCACTTGAGATTTTAGGGTCACGAGTGCGAGGATTTTTTTATTTTCGTAAGTCAGATATTCGTGCAAATCGGTTTTGCACTTTTTGATAGCATTGAATTATCCTGATCCTGCAACCTACCCCCTTATAGCAAAAATCAATTTTTCTTGTTACAATATTATTAGAGACAAATGATTTATGGCGTAAAATTTTAACACGAGGAGCGACAATGAAGGTAAGAAAAGCGGTTATTCCTGCGGCGGGTTTTGGTACGAGGATGCTTCCTGCATCGAAATCTGTTCCGAAGGAGATGCTTCCAATCTACGACAAACCAACTTTGCATCATATTGTAAAGGAGGTTGTGGATTCTGGAATTACGGATATTTTGATTATTATAAGCAAGGATAAGGGATCTATCGAGGATTATTTTGATGTGAATTTCGAATTGGAATTCGAATTGAACAAGAAGTCTTCGGAGATATCACGAGAAATTCACGAGCTATCGAAGATGGCGAACATATACACTATTAGACAAAAGAAGAAAAACGGTCTTGGCGATGCGATAAAATACGCGGAAAGTTTTGTTGGCGATGAGCCTTTTGCGATTTTGTTGGGTGATGATATTATTTACAATACTCCGGATGAACTTCCTTGCATCAAGCAAATGGTTGATATTTACGAGACTGAACAGTCTCCTATTTTGGGTGTGCAAAAAGTTTCGTGGGAAGATGTTAGCAAGTATGGGATTGTGAATGGAGTGAAAACTTCTGATAGAATTACTGAGGTTGAGTCGTTGATCGAAAAACCAAGTCGTGATGAAGCTACGACTAACTTGGCGATTCTTGGAAGATACATTGTAACGCCGGATATTTTTCCGATTCTTCATGAAACGAAACCAGGCAAGAACAACGAAATTCAATTGACTGATGCTTTGAATAAGCTTGTAGAAAAACGCAAGATGATTGCGTATGATTTTATTGGAAAGAGATACGATGTCGGTAACAAACTTGGTTTTGTGAAGGCGACGGTTGATTTCGCACTAAATGATGACAAAATAAAGGACGAATTGTTGGAATTTTTACGAGAAAAATAATATTTAGCTATTGGCACAAAGTGCTAGTAGCTTTTTTTATTGGAAAATATTTTATTGTGATAAAATATTACAGAGGTGTGTTATGAATATTGCAATCGTAGATGACGAAGAAAATATAAGAAATTTGTATGCGAAATACTGCGAAGAATGGGCAAATATCAATAAAATCGATTTGAATACTAAGCTTTTTTCATCGGGGGAGAATTTCATATTCAATTACGATGAAAATAATTATATAGATATTTTGTTGTTGGATGTTGAGATGAAAAAGATTAATGGTGTGGAATTATCCAAGAGAATTCGTGAGAAAAATTCTGACATTCAGATTATTTTTATAAGTGGTTATCCAGAATATATTGGATACGGATATGATGTCAATGCGCTGAATTTCTTGATTAAGCCGATAAAAAAGGAGAAACTTTTCGAGCTTTTGGACAAGGCGACTAATCAAATGAACAACAAGGAGAAGTTCATTATTGTAAAGGACGATGGGATTAATACGAAAATTTTGTTGAAGGATATCTTCAGTTGTATTTCGGACAAAAATTACGTGGATATTTTCGCACAAAATAAAAATTACAGAATTAGGATGACGTTGACGCAGCTGATGGATATGTTGGACGATAGATTTTTCAAGGTGAGTCGTTCGGAAATTATTAATATCGAAAAAATCGCAGAAACGAAGAAGGATTATGTTTTGTTGGAAGATGATAGCAAATTTTTGTTGTCAAATGTGAAGTTCAACAAGCTTAACAGAAAAATTATTGAGTTTTATTAGGTGAGATATGAGATTTTTAAGTAAAATTAGGATTTTATTTTCAAAAAAAGATATTTTTGAATATCAACAACAACTGTTGAACACTCACTATCAAGAAGTAGAGAATATGTACCGTGATATCAGAAAATTTCGCCACAATTACAGAAATCACTTGCAAACTTTGCGCTCTTTTGTTGCTGAAAATGATATGGAATCTATCAAGAATTACTTGGATAATTTGGACGAGAATTTACATTCTATCGCGCCTGTGATTAGGACTGGAAATAGGATGGCGGATGCTATTTTAAATTCCAAGATAACTATGGCGACTAATGAAAACATAAAATGTATTGCAGACTGTAAGATTTCGAATATTTTGGATATAAAAGATATCGATTTGGCGACGATTATTGGGAATTTGTTCGACAATGCGATTGAATCGGTGAGAAATTTGCCAGAAGAGGACAGATTTATTAGGATTTACATGGATATGAAGGGCAACAAATTGTACATTTCATTTACTAATAAATCAAATATCAAAAAACAGGAGAAGTTTGGCAGAATTTTCAAATCGACAAAGGGCGAGAACAGAGGACTGGGGCTTATCAGTATTGACGAAATCGTCGACAAATACGACGGTTACATCAACAGAAATTCAGAGGACAATGCTTTTACGACGGAGATTTTGATATAGTCATCCCTGTTTTTGATGTGCTTATCCCTAAAACGTAAATACGAGAGTATTTCGGTTAATATATTATTGGGAGGTAGTTATGAAGAAAAAATATTCTACAAATGATAATATTAAATTTATGTTCAATCTTGCGTGGAACAACCAAAAAAGTTTGATTTTCATGCTGATAATTATGGCTATCACGACTGCTGGGATTGATATTTTACAGTTGTATTTTACTCCACAAATTATCAAAATGGTTGAAAACTCACAAGATTTCACAACGATTATGCTGACTGTTTTTGTGTTTGCGGTTTTGATATTCATCTGTTCTGCGACAAAAGAGTCACTTGATTTGAAAATATTGTCCAAGAAAATCTACATAAGAAGTATTTTGATGAATCAATGTATAGAAAAATTCTTGTCGATGGATTATGAGATGACATTGGACAAAAATGTGTTGGATTTATCCGAAAAAGCGAACGTAAATCTTGAAGGAAATGATAAAGCAACAGAACATATCTGGATTACGATGAAAGACGTTTTGTATTTACTAATCAGCACGAGTGTGTATTTGATTTTACTGTCAAGGCTTCCTATTTTCATAATTTTGGTGTCGATTATCGCTAGTTTAATCAGTTTTATGTATTCCAAAAAACTTAAACAATGGAAGTACGATAATAGGAAAACTCAGGCTAGGTTTGAGAAGGAATTCAACTACATTTATTCAGTGAGCAGTCAAGAATACGCAAAAGATATCAGAATGTTTGGCCTAGGAAATTGGCTGGAAGATATATACGACAGCGTTTTTGTTTTGTATGATGATTTCTTGAACAAAATGGGCAACAAAATGTTGATGGCAGATTTCTTGGATTGCGTGTTCAACCTTTTGAGAAATTCCGTTACATATTATTATCTGATAAATTTTGCAGTGAATGGTAAGATTGACGCAAGTATGTTTTTGTTGGCTTTTTCTGCACAAACAAAATTCGGATACGATGTTCAAAGATTGTTCAATTTTTTGAGTGTGCTTTTTATGGAAGCAAAGGACATCGCAACTGTAAGAGAGTTTGTGGATTTGGAAGAAAAGTTCAAAAAAGACGGAGGAATCGAATTAAATCCCGACGAGGATATTACGATCAAATTCGAAAACGTGGGATATAAATATCCGGGTAGCGACGAATTTGTCTTGGAGAATTTGAACTTCCAAGTCAATCCACAAGAAAAGGTTGCTGTAGTTGGACTCAATGGATCGGGGAAAACTACGATGATTAAACTTTTGATAGGATTTTTGGATCCAACAGAGGGACGTGTGCTTGTCAATGGGATTGATTTGAGAGAACTCAACAGAAGAAAATATTACGAGATGTTTTCTGCAGTGTTCCAAGATTATTCGATATTGCCGGAAACTATCTACATGAATGTGACTCAATCAAAATCCACAGATGATGTGGAACGTGTGGAAGAAGTGCTGAAATTGGCAGGACTTTACGACAAAGTTAAGGAATTTCCAAATGGAGTATTCAACACGATTGAAAAATATATCTACCAAGATTCGCCTGTTTTATCAGGAGGGGAAACACAAAAGCTGCTTCTTGCAAGAGCTTTGTACAAAAATTCGAAGTTTTTGATATTAGATGAGCCGACGGCAGCACTTGATCCATTAGCAGAAAAAGATTTGTACAACAAATACAATGAACTAACGAAAAATCACACATCGATTTTTATTTCTCATAGAATGGCATCGACGAGATTTTGTGATTACATTTTGTTGATTGGAAACAAGGGAATTGAAGAACGTGGAACGCACGAAGAATTGATGGAAAAAGGTGGAACGTACAAGTATTTGTTCGACACTCAAGCGAAATATTACAGGGAGGACTACAATGCAAAAGAATCTTAAACTATTCAAAGATACTTGGAGTGTTTTGTGGAAAAATTACAAAAAACTTATCATCAACTACACTCTTAACTGTTTATTCTCAGCAATTTTTCCTTTAATTAGCATTTACGCATCTGCTAGAATGGTAGACGGAATCGTTAACAAAATGCCTGTACAATTTGTAGGCAAATGGGCAGTAATTGCGTTGTTGTCAGTGTTTTTCATTCAAATTATTCTCGCCTTGACGAACAAAATCCAAAACACATACAATGACAAGAAATACGAGATATTTTTCCATATTTTATCCGAAAAATTCAACGAATTAGATTACAAACAATCTCAAGACATAGATATTATCGGAGAAAAATCAAATATAGAACAAAACATAAACTTCGGTGAATTCGGAATCATAAGAGTTCTTTACGCATACGATATGATATTGGAGTCTTTATTGGCGATGGTTGGTAGTTTGGTTTTGTCGTATCAATTTTTAGTGACGAAATGGAACGCACCAGAAAAATTTTCTTTTCTGAATAGCGCTTGGATAAATGTTTTGTTGATTGTAGTAGTTGTATTTTTATCTTGGATTTCACAGAAAATTAACGGAAAACAATTTGAAATTTGGCATAAAATAAATGAAGAAGGAAAATTTGGAAATAGAGTGTTCTCATTTTATTGTTGGCGAATGAAAGATAAAAGCAGGATGCTGGATACGAGAATGTATCGTCAATATAATATCGCAGCTAATATGACCGATGAATGTGGGATTTTTAACCCAGGTGGAGTTTTTGACAGAATTATGTCGACAGAAGGCGTCACATACAAAATACTCAGCGAATTTTTCTCAAAATTACAAGTTTTATTGATTTATCTTGTCGTAGTATCCAAATCATTACTGGGATCTATTTCAATCGGAATGCTCAGCCAATATTTGGGAAGTTTGATAAATTTTACGAGCAATTTGTCGAAATTCTTGGAAGGAGTTGCATTGTACAAAGGAAACACTCCGTACGCAGAACTTACGATGGATTATTTGCACAAAAAATCGGAGTTTTACAACGGAAGTTTGACTACGGAAAAAAGATCCGACAAAAAATACGAAGTCGAATTCAAAAATGTCAGCTTCAAATATCCTGGAACTGACAATTGGATATTGAAAAATATCAATTTGAAATTCGACCTTGGGAAAAAATTGGCGATTGTGGGGCAAAACGGTTGTGGCAAGACTACTTTTGTGAAGTTGTTGATTAGATTTTACGATGTTACTGAAGGGGAAATCTTGTTGAACGGAATTAACATCAAAAAATACAGATACGATGAGTATTTGAAAATATTCTCAGTTGTATTCCAAGATTTTAATTTGTTCGCATACCCATTGGCGCAAAATGTCGCATCGGGAATGGATTACGACGAAGAAAAAATCGTTCAATCTCTTAAAGATGTTGGAATGTACGACGATGTTCAAAAATGGGAAAAGGGAATCGAAACGTATCTGTACAAAGATATCGACGAAAATGGAATCAGTGTTTCCAAAGGTCAAGAACAAAAAATCGCCATTGCAAGGGCGTTGTATCAAGACAGTCCGTTCTTGATTTTGGATGAACCGACGGCGAGCCTTGATCCAATAAGTGAAGCAGAAATTTACGAAAAATTGGGTCAAATAATCAAAGACAGAACTGCGATTTTTATCTCACACAGATTGTCTAGCTGCAAATTCTCAGACAAAATTATCGTGTTCGACAAGGGAGAAATCGCTGAAACTGGAGATCACGACAGCTTGATTTGCAAGAATGGAATGTACAAAAAATTGTGGGATGCACAAGCAGAATTCTATGTTTAAAAATGAAATTTCCTTCTAAATATGTGGTATAATTTTTGTTAAGGAGGAAGGTATGAATAAAAAGAAGTTATTGATAGCTTTTCTACTAACATTTTCAATGACAACAGGAATTAGTTACGCCGAAGAAGAAATTATTTCACCAAAAGTTGAAGTAAATGACGGGCAAGTTAATCCTGAAAACAATTCAAAAGAAGAAAATTCTACAGAAAAAGTCAATCAAAAAGAAACCGAAGAAGAACAACCACAAAAGAAAGGTCAAAAGAAAGATCAGAAGGAAGAAAAAAAGGAAGTTCTTACGGAAGAAAACGTAGCTGAAAGAGTCGAAGGACATGACAGATTTGAATCTGCAAACAAGATTCACGATGAGTTTTTCGACAAGGCAGAAGAAGTTGTACTTACATCAAGCGAAGTGTTCGCCGATGCGATAAGCTCTGGCAACATCACTGACGGTAAGATGCCGATTTTGTACACTGAAGGTTCTAAGTTAAACGAAAAAACTAGACAACAACTAAAGAACAAAAACATCAAAAAAGTTCACATCATTGGTGGCGAAAAGACAATCAGCAAAGATGTTGAAGAATTTTTGAAAAAAATGGGAATCGAAGTTGAAAGAATCGACGGACATGACAGATACGCTGTCAACGCCAAATTAGCAAAGAATAAGAAAGATGCGGACACATTAGTGTTTGCAAGCGGAGAAAATTATGCAGATAGTTTGAGTTCTGTTGGACTTGCAAACAAAACAAAATCTCCAATTTTTCTAGTTCAAAAAAACACACTACCTACATCAATCAAAGAGTATTTATCATCAATCGATAAGACAAAGATTTTAAAAAGTTATATCGTAGGTGGAGCTAACAGCATTAGCGATTCTGTAAAAGCAGAAATCGACAGCATTCTTAATTTGAAATCTACAAGAATTGCAGGTCATGACAGATACAAAACAAGCGTTGAAGTATCCAAGATCGCTTATCCTAACGCAAAAAAAGTTATATTTACAACAGGAGAAGTGTATGCAGATGCATTAGCAGCAGCTCCAGTTAGTCAAAAAATCGACGCTCCAATTGTTTTAGTTCCAAGAAATAATATTCAATTGGAAAAAGAAGCAAGTTCTTCTAACAAAGAACGAACTCACGAAAATTATTTGAAAGCTTTGAATGTAGAAGAAAAATCTTACGTATTTGGTGGAGAAAAATCAATCTCAGATGATTGCTTCACTAATATCAAGAACGCTTTATTAAAGAAAGAATTAATCAAAGTTTACAAAACTGATAGAAATATATTCAGATTAAAAGATTACGTTGTTAACAACAAAGCGATCTCTTTGTTAACTGAAATGAAAGACACAGCGAAAAAAGTAATCGATGTTGCAGTTAACAAGATTTTGAAAGTTGTTAAGGTTGAAGATAAGTGGGTTAATTTGTCATTCAACGGAATTAACGGATGGATTAGACCAGAAGGATTCAAATACTACAATCCACAAGATTTCGGAATATCACACATCACAGTTCCAAATATAATGAACCAAATCACACCAAAATCACAACGTGGAATCAAACAAAAAGCTGCTCCAATTGGTTGCGAACCAACAGCAATGTATCATGCATTACAAGCAAAAGGTTATGCGTTAGAGTACACTTACAATGAATTTTTGAATCAACTCCAAATGAATACTAACGATAATAACACTGGTTTCTCAAAGAATCCTTACGTTTGGGATGAATATTATCACACAAGAGTTATGGCGACATATATGAACCCAGAACCAATGACTAAGTTTGCGAACAGATTTGCAAATGGTAAAGCAGAAAATATTTCTGGTTCAAATATGAGAGATATTTTGGCTGAACTTCAAAATGGAAACACAATCATGTACTACGGAACGTTGAGATGGGAAAAACCAAGATGGTCAACAAATGTTTACGGAAAGAGATTTTTCGCAAACAACCACGGAATTTGTATCAATGGATACGATCAAAAAACAAACAGATTCTATTTGGCAGATCCTTGGTACTCAAACGAAATCACAAAATCATATAGCGAAGTATCGGAAAATTATTTGTCGAGAAGAATGGCAGTAGTAGTAAGATAGATGAATGGTCTCTTTTATAGGGACCATTTTTTATTTATTTTTGTATAAAATAATTATCACAAACTTCATATGTGATAATAAAACAAATAAAAAAATTATGGAATAAAAATGCTATAGGTTTGATCCAGCAGGATTCCATAAATAAAATTTTATGTAGGGAGGCTTTTAGCCTCTCTATTTTTTGCGAAAAAATAAACAAATTTTCCTTTATTCACTTAGTTTGTTATGATATAATTGTTAAGGAAATTAATTAGGGGGGTTTTATGGGAGAATATAATATATTTGATATTTTGGGGCCTGTAATGATTGGACCTTCTAGCTCTCACACTGCAGGTGCTTGTAGAATTGCAAAGACTGCTCTTATGATTGCTGGAAATGAGTTTACAAAAGTTGAGTTTGATCTTCACGGATCATTTGCGAAAACTTACAAAGGTCACGGTACAGACAGAGCTTTGTTAGCTGGTGTATTGGGAATTGAACCAGACGACATTAGACTTAGAGATTCATTTGCAATCGCTGATCAAAGAGGAATCGACTATGTTTTTAGAGAAGCTGACTTAGGGGATGTGCATCCAAATACTGCGAAGATTACATTTACATACGAAGATGGAACTACTATGTACATCGTTGGCTCATCAATCGGTGGTGGAAACATTGAAATCATCGACATCAACGGAATAGCTGTTCAATTTACAGGAACATATCCTACAATTTTATTGAAATACGTGGATGTAATAGGAATTATTGCGGATATTTCTTCAGAACTTGCCAGAAATGGTTACAACATCGAAGGAATGAAGACGTTGAAACACGACGGAATCGTAACTTTGATTGTTGAATTGGATAAAAATATCGGCGAAGATTTGACAGAACATCTTTTAAAAGACGAAAGATTTATTTTCACAAAATATATTCAACGAAATTAAGGAGAGTTTATGTTTGATACATCATTAGAAATAATCAATAAAGTTAAGAAGGAAAACAGACCTTTTTACGAATACGTTATAGAAATAGAAAACGAAAGAACTGGCAAATCTGAAGAATTCATCAGAAATGAATTGTCACACATGCTAGATGTTATGGAAAAATCTGCGACAGATTTCTTGGAAACACCTTCAGTGACTAACCAAAAAATGATCGACGGATTTGCACACAAAATGCACGTTTACGCAAATGAAAATGAACCGATCGTAGGACAATTCACAGCAGAAGCAATGGCTATGGCTTTTTCAACATTGGAAATCAGTGCAGCTATGGGAAAAATCGTAGCATCACCTACAGCAGGTTCATCTGGAATTTTACCGGCAGCTCTTATGAGTTTTAAACAAAGATACAACTGCTCACACGACGAACTTATCGATGCAATGTTAGTTGCAATCGGCGTTGGACAATTGCTGGGAAAATACGCAACATTTTCTGGCGCTGATGGAGGTTGCCAAGCAGAAACAGGTTCTGCAGCAGCGATGGCAGCAGGTGCGTTGATATTTTTAAGAGGAGGATCCATTGAACAAGTATTCCACGGAGCATCATTTGCAATCCTTCACGTATTGGGACTTGTATGCGACCCAATCGCAGGACTTGTAGAATATCCTTGCACATTCAGAAACGCAATGGGCGTTACAAACGCAATGATTAGCGCTGACATGGCGTTGGCAGGAATCACAAGTATAGTTCCATTCGAAGAAGTGTGCCAAGCAATGAGAAAAGTCGGCAAAACTCTTCCACCATCATTGAGAGAAACAGGAATGGGCGGAGTTGCAGGAACAAAAACTGGTCAAGATATCAGAAGAAGATTTTTGGGATCATGCAACATCAGTGATGACGACGAAGATTAAAACAAAAAATTATCCACAAGATTTTAAAAATCTTGTGGATTTTTTAATTGAACTATTTGTTTTTGTTTACACTTTTTGCAATCAAAATCGCCAACACAAATGATATCACGATTTCGAAAGGCATATTCGTAGCGACGATTCCTCCAAGAAAATATTGTGCTTTAACATGCATAACGCTTTCGATTTGTTTTGAATGACAAATAAACGCCATTCCCAAAACACCAACAGTATTCATCACACTTCCACAAATCGCAGGAATTCCGTATCGAATCACATCGTTTTTGTCTCTTAATTTGTTGTAAACTTGATAAGTCACCACAGCTATTAAAACTCTTGGTAAAACAGAAACCAATGGATTGTAAAACATAAATGAAAGAATTGTCGGCGCAATAATATTATTTACCAATGAAAACAAACCGAACAACAATCCCACGAATAAACTAACCCAAGGACCAGCAACCAATGCAGCAACAATAGTTGGAATATGTAGTGTAGTCACTCTAACAGGACCAATCGGAATCATTCCCAAAGGAGTAAGTCCAAGTACAATAGTCAAAGCGCCAAACACACCGATTTTTGTCAAATCTTTTGTAGTTAATTTCATTTTTTCCTCCTCAAATCATTTACACAATTATACCACTTATACATAAAAATAAGAAGAATAATCTATTTATAAAAAATTTCAATAAGTAATAGCTGGTCAATATTGATTTAGGAATATATAATAAAATGTAGATTTTAAATCAGGAGGTTATATGAAGAAATTTTTAGGAGTAATTCTTACTGCTAGTATGGTAATGAGCTCATTCACACCGGTACTTGCAGAAGAACAAAACAAAATCACAGTAGACAGAATAAGTGGATCTGATCGTTATGAAACATCAGCAAAAATCAGCCGCAGAACATTCCCACACAAAATCGAAAAAATCGTACTTGCTAGTGGCGAAAATTTTGCAGATAGTTTGGTTGCAGGAAGCCTTGCAAACAAGGAAAATGCACCAGTATTATTAACACAAAAAGACAACCTACCACAAGTCATCAAAGACGAAATCAACAGACTCAGTCCAAGTCAAATAATCATAGTAGGTGGAGAAAAATCTGTAAATGTAAAAGGGCTTAAAAACGTTAAAAGATTAGCAGGAAAAGACAGATACGAAACATCAGTTGAAGTGTACAAACAAATTAATCCTAATGGAAAAGTTGCACTTGCAAGTGGACTAAACTTTGCAGATGCATTGTGTGGCAACACCACTTTCCACAAAAGAAAACTTGCCGATTATTTTGACAGATGGACACAATTTGCCAGAAGGAATCACAAATGACAAAGTTGCCTTAATCTACGGTGGAGAAAAATCCGTTAATATAAAAGGATTAGAAAACACAAGAAGATTAGCAGGAGTTGACCGTTATGAAACAGCGTTGATTATCGCAAAAGAATATGGAAATCTTGAAAAATTCGTGTTGGCAGATGGAAGAAACTATCCAGATGCATTGTCAGTAGCTCCATTTGCGCACAAGAATAATCAACCAATATTATTGACAAATCCTGACAAAACAGAATTTATCAAACAAATAGTTAAAGAAAACAACACAAAAGAAATCACAGTAGTAGGTGGAGAGTTATCAGTATCTTCAAAACAAATTGAGCAAATTGCAAGTGTTGGAATAACTGAAGATAAAAAACCAGACACACCTTCAGTAACACCAACACCAGATGATCTTTCAATACCAGACAAGCCGGAAGAACAACCAGAAGAAAAACCGGAAGAAAAGCCAGAAGACAGTGCTAAAGAAAAAGTTCTAAAAGAAGCCAAAGAAAAAGCAATTGAAGAATTGAAGAACAATGGAATAACATCAGAAAAATACATCGACCAAATCAACGAAGCCAAAACAGTAGAAGGCGTTAATGCACTAAAAGATGAAATCATCAAAGCACACAAGAAAGGCGAAGAAGAAAAGCCTGAATACGTAGATATTGAAGATGCGAAGTTATTGAAAGTATTAAACAAAAACTTGGATATAAACAGAGCAGATGATCAACGTATTACTAAAAAAGAAATGGAATCTTTGAAAGAAGTATCCATATTCTTAGACGAGAAGACTAACAAGCCAATATTTACAGAAGAATCCAAAGACACATTTTCAATCCTAGGAAAAGCCCAAGATTTATCCAATACAAAAGATTTCAAATTCATGGTAACAAGAGGAATGAAGAGCTTAAAAGGAATTGAATACGCCACTAATTTGGAAAAATTAAAAGTAAATGAAAACGAGATTTCTGATATTAGTCCATTAAAAGATTTGAAAAACTTGAAATATTTGGAACTTCAAAGAAATAGGATTACGGACGTATCACCATTAGCAAACCTTAAAAACTTAGAGTTCTTGAAATTATACAACAACATAATTGAAAATGTTAAACCACTTAAAGATTTGACAAATCTAACAGGATTGGATCTTCACAATAATGTTAAAGTTAGAAAAGAAGGACAAAAGAGAATAAATTATGACGGAATCACGGATATTTCTTCTCTTAAGAACTTAACTAAGTTGACATTTTTTGACGTGTCTGCAAACAAAATCGAAAATGTAGACATAATACTTGGAATGGAAAAAATAAATCAACTAGATTTTTAGGATAATAAAATCAAGGATTATTCTAAATTAGCTAACTACATTTTGCCAAGATTTATTAAACAACAAGAAGGAGACGGAAGCGTAGGATTCCATGGCCAAAATGTAACTCAAACTCAATCAGTTACAGTTGATAACAACGAAGTTTCATTTATACCAGAATATAAGGGACTAGGAAATTTATTCAATGAATTTGCTAAAGCTTTTGAAATGGAAGATGCATCTGCACTTGTAAATGTAACAACTAATGTAGAAGGAGTTTCAGCGACTTTTGATGTAAAAAAAGACAAAATAAATCTAGAAGTTACAGATGAATTCTTAAAAGCAAATGACGGGAAAATAGTAAGCGCTAATTTACAAATTGTATTTGCAGAAGCTTACGGATGGAACTTGAATGACGTAAAATTACAAGTGGAAAAACCAGCGGAAGACCCAACGCCAGAAACACCTGAAGAAGAAAAAATCGCGATGATTCAACAAGTCACAACATCGAATCTTCCAGCAAAAGATGCTATTGCTAAAATTAAGGTTGCTGGTCAAATCAACAATATTCCTAGTGACAAATTCATAGTAAAATTGGTCGATGAAGAAGGAAAAGAAACTTATCCTGTAATTGAAGTTACTGGAGAGGCATCAAAAGCTTTCAGAGTTATAAATATAAAAGTTCCAGAAAATACTACTGATAAGGGAAAAACATACGAAATTTATGTTTCATCAACAGGTAAGAAGGAAAATTTCAAGAAAGCGGAATTTACTTTAACTCAAGAAAAATCTTCGGGAACACAAGAAGTTGAAAAAACGTTCAAGATTATTTCAAGCAATAAGGACGTTGTAATAACAGTAAATGGCGAAGAAAAATCACTAGCTAAAAAAGGCGACACTGTTGTAGTAAAAGCAAAGCCTGGAAAAGAAATATCACAGTTTTCTATAAGTGGATTGAATGAAGGTGGGGATCCGATGATTGTCAACTTCAAACAAGTCAGAGATTCTTACCAATTCACAATGCCTGAAAGCAACTGTAACTTGTATATCCAAACAAAAGACAAAATAGTTGCAGAGGAAAATATCCATGGACTCATATTGCAAACTTCAGACAAAGTATCAAAGGATTCTTCAACTGCAAAAGTTCAAGTAAGGGGTATATTGAAAGGAATTACAAATGACAAATTCGTAGTAAAACTTGTCGATAACGATGGTAATGAAACATTACCTAAAGTAGATGTTTCAGGTGATGTAAATAAGAATATGAGAACTGTTTCATTTGAAATTCCTAAAAACACAACAACAAAAGAAAAAGAATACACAGTTTATGTGTCATCAACAGAGTCTAAAACTGATTTTGCAACTGAAACTGTAAAAATAACACAAGAAAATCAGATACAGAAGAACAAATTTCTGAAGGAATAATGGATTTATCACTAGAAACAACAGGAAATCTAGATGCAGCAGGTGGAAAAGTTACATTAACAGCAATGGGTAATTTTAAGAATGTTTCTGATGACAGATTCGTTGTTAAATTGGTTGACGATAAAGGAAACGAAACTATCCAACAAGCTAAAGTTAGTGGAAAAGGTGCAAAAAGAACTTTAGAATTTAAAGTTCCTAAAAATGAAGAACCAACAGAAAAAACATATAAAATTTATGCCACTTCAACTGGATCGCGCACTAAATTCTACGAAAAATCAGTAGAATTAAAACAAAATCCATCTAAAAACGCAAAAACAACTATTGAAAAAATCAACGTTCTTACACCAATACTAAAAAATGAAGGAAAATTAAGAGCAAATATAGTTGGTAAAAATATAAATCCTGATAATTTGACAGTTTCATTCTACAGACTTGTGAACGGAAAATTTGTAAAAGACACATCTATAAGACCAAGGTTTGAAAAGTCGGGCAAATTCGAGCAAATTGTTGCAGATAGCATAGCCTTAACAAAAGGCAACGAACAAGATGTATACAAAATTTTGGTGAGAGATAACGATGATTTGGAGAAATCTTATGAAGCATATTTCAGAGTAAAATATACTGAAGATATAGTGATGTATGAAGAAATTCTACCAAGTTATGTTCACGCGTCAAAAGACGGCAAGATAATCGAAGTTGGTTTTAATGAAGAAATCGAAGAAATATTTGATGGAAGCTTAAAAGCTGGAATTAGCATCGATAAAAATGCTGACGGAAATTATGAAAGATTAGGAAACCAAGATATTGTTGAGTTGTCAGATAAGAAATTCGTAATTACACTTGAAAAGGCACTAGATGTAAAAGGTCTTGGTTTTAAAAAAGCAAAAATCAATATAAATCAAGGCATATTTAAGAAAAAAGGCACTGAAAGCTTGAACAAAGATATTGACTATAGTATCAATATTGGAAAGCCAATCGTTCGTCAAGCTACAATTGAAGGTGAAAAGGTCATCACTAACAAAAACAGAACAGTCACTATCAAAGTGAATGGATTGAATTTGTCACAAGATGCAAAAGTAAAAGCTGTTATGCAAACAAAACTTGCGACAGAAGATACAGATGTTGCAGGCAAAGGAAAACAACCAGAAGTTGTCGGAACAATTTCTGGAACTGGAGATGAACAAACAATAACATTCGAGCTTCCAGAAAACAAAACAGATAGAACAGTGTCTTACGAAATCTTGTACCAACCAGAAAAGAATGGAAAATTCGAAAAATTACCTGGAAATAATCCAAGATCCAGAGCGAATTCAATTGTAATTTCATTGGTCGCAGAAGGCGGGGATGTTAATGCCGCTACGTTAGCATTTATGAAGATTCAAACTTATGGGGCAACTTCTACAGAAAAAGAAAAAGTTCCAGATATAACTTACGGTGAAACACCAACAAATCAAGAATCCAAGAAGACATTCACTCACGTTTACGGAACAAACTTAGAAGCTAAGAAAACTAGAGTTAGAATTTTCGACGATAGAGGAGTTGAATGGTACATCGTAAACCAACCTTCACTAGGAGCTGCGGCATTTAAGATGGTAGTTCCTGAACTAATCGGAATTGATGGCGATGGAAATTATCAAACAATGGAAATAATTGGACCGGGAAATTTGATTGGAGATCACACATTCACATACAAAGTTGCAGTTGATGGCAAAAACTACGATGAAAATGTAGTAGTTCGTGCAAAAATATTGGCTTCTGGAAAAACTAATAATGGAAAATATGATTTGGATAATCAAGAAACAACATTGAAACTAAACTACGTCGATGTGAATGGTAATCCAATCAAAGATTCTGTAGAAAAAAGATCGTACAGCTTCTTTGAAGAATGTGCAGCGGGAATTTATCCAGATGAAATCGAAAATTACAAACCAGTTAAAATAGTTCGTAATTCAGATAAAACAGAAATAAAATTAACTGACGGTGTGGACTATACAGATTACAGAAATCTTCAGACAATACTAGGAGTAAATAAAATTGGAGACAATCCTGAATACACTATAGTTTACGAAAAAACTAAATAAATTTCACAAAAGCTTCCTTAACCAAAGGAGGCTTTTGTTTTGTAAAAAAATTGTAAAAATCGCTTAAAATTAGTCAACGCTAAATTGATATGATATAATATTTTATATATAAGTAAGAAAAACGAATGACTGATGGAGGTTATTTTGGAAGTTATACAAGTAAAAAAAAGTTTAAATTTGAAGGGCGAGGTCAAGATTGATGGCGCCAAAAACTCAGCGCTTCCTATTATAGCAGCATCTCTTTTAGGAACTGAGCCGATAATTTTAGAAGATGTTCCAAACTTAAAGGATGTTTCAATTATATTGAAAGTTTTAGAAGAATTGGGATCAAAAGTAACTTATTTGGATAAGAATAAGGTTGAGATAGATAGTAGCAATGTCAATAATTCTGTGACTCCACACGAATTGATGAACAAGATGAGGGCATCATTTTTGGTAATGGGACCTTTGTTGACTAGACTTGGTGAAACTAAGACGTATTTGCCAGGTGGATGTGCGATTGGTTCGAGGCCTGTGGATTTGCATTTAAAAGGATTTAAGGCATTGGGTGCTGAGATTGAATCGACTGACGAAAAGATAGAAGCTATCGCAAAGGATGGTTTGATTGGTGGGGAAATTTATTTGGATTTTCCAAGCGTTGGCGCGACTCAAAATATTATGATGGCAGCGACGATGGCAAAGGGAGAAACTGTTATCGAAAATGCTGCTAAGGAACCGGAAATCGTAGATTTGGCAAGTTTCTTGAACAAATTGGGCGCGAAGGTTCGTGGAGCTGGTACTTCTACAATTAGAATTGTCGGCGTTGACAAGTTACACGGGGCGAAACACACAATTATTCCAGATAGAATTGAAGCTGCGACTTTTATGGTTGCAAGTGCGATTACACGTGGAGATGTTACTGTGAAAAATTGTATTTCATCTCATATTATGCCAATTATCGCAAAGCTTCGTGAAGTTGGTTGTGAGGTTATTGAAAACGAGGACGAAGATTCTATCAGAGTTATTTCCACTGGCAGATTAAAAGGAACGAAGATTAAAACTTTGCCATATCCTGGTTTTCCTACAGATGTGCAAGCGCAATTCATGGCGTTGATGACTGTATGCAAGGGTCAAAGCAGTGTAGAAGAAACTGTTTTTGAAAATAGATTTATGCATGTGGAACAACTTCAAAAAATGGGCGCTGCTATTGCAACTGAAGGAAATGAAGCGAGCATTGCAGGGGTAGATTCTCTTCAAGGAGCTACTGTGAAATCCACTGATTTAAGAGCCGGAGCGGCTTTGATTTTGGCGGGACTTGTAGCAGATGGAACTACAAATGTTACAGATATTTATCACATTGACAGAGGATACGACGATATTGTTTCCAAATTCAAAAAGTTGGGCGCAAATATCGAAAGAATTGAAATCGAAGATTAATAAATTGTATAAACAGAGGGATTGTTATTTGATTGAACAACCCTCTTTTTTGTAGGTGAGTGTATGAAATTTAGCGCGACTGTCAAAAATATAATATTCGAAAACGAGTCCAATGGTTTTAGGATTTTTTCTGTGGATAAGGACGGAGAAGAGAGAATTATCAAGGGAAATAGTTTCAAAATTATGCCGGGAGATTTCTTGGATATTGAGGCAAACAAAGTCCAAAATCCAAAATACGGCGAACAATACAACATAATTTCCGTTGAAAGATCCACTAAGCCTAGCATGTACAATATTATCAATTATCTTCAAAGCGGTTTGATTAAAGGAATCGGAGAGACAACTGCAAGAAGAATCGTCGAAGAATTTGGCGAAGATACGATGGAAATTTTGAAAAATTCTCCATCCAAATTATTGCAGGTCAAAGGAATCGGCAAGAAAAATTACAAAAAAATCAAAGAATCACTCGACGAGAAAAAAGAATACGCAGAGATTTTCTTGTATTTGCAATCACTGGGGCTAAGTCTTCATCAAGCGAATATTATTTCTGATTTTTACAAGGAAGACACGAAGAAAATTATCATGCAAAACCCATACACTTTGATTGACGATATTAGAGGAATTGGGTTTAGAACGGCGGACATTATTGCGCAGAGAATCGACATCGAGCCGGATTCTCCATTTAGAATTAAGGCTGCGTTCAAATATTTTATGGAGAAGGAAGCAAATTCTAATGGGAATTGCTACGTTTTGGAAGATGATTTGATAGCTGGAGTGGAGAATCTTATCGACATTGAAATCAAAAACAGACAAGAAACGTTGGAGTCTTTGATTGTTAGTGGAATTATCGCGATTGATGACACAGACGATGAGCACAGAGTCTACCTTCCACAAATCGAAAAAGCTGAAATTAGATGCGCGATGAATATTGCGAATATTTTGAAAAGCGAAATCGAAGATGAGTTTGATGTGGAGGCTGAGCTTTCAAAATTAGAATCAGAGCACTTGGATGATTTGCAAATTGAAGCCATCAAAAAATCCATGACTGAAAAAATGCTGATAATTACTGGTGGACCTGGTACTGGAAAAACTACGATTATCAACAATATTACAAAAATTTTCAAAAATAATGACAAGGAAATAATTCTTGCGGCGCCTACTGGTCGTGCAGCGAAAAGATTGTCTGAAAGTTGCAACGAAGAAGCGAAGACAATTCACAGAATTTTGGGATACATTCCAGTTGAAAATGGAACGATTTTTGATCACGACGAGGACAATCCGATTGATTGCGATTTGATAATCATAGATGAAGCCAGTATGATGGATATTTTCATCGCGGACAGTTTGCTGAGAGCGTTGGACTCAAATACTAGAGTAGTTTTTGTGGGAGACTGCGACCAGCTTCCAAGTGTACAAGCGGGAAATGTGCTCAACGATTTGATAGAATGTGGAGAAATCACCACGATAAAGTTGACGAAGATTTTCCGTCAAGCACAAAACTCCAACATAATTGTGAATGCGCACAGGATTAACAACGGAGAGGTTCCTATTCTGAATGAAAAGGGCAAGGATTTTTTCTTTATTGAAGAAAACGACCCAGAACGTGCCAAGCAGACGATTCTCGATTTGTGCGCACAAAGACTTCCCAATTTCTACAAAAAAGATGAGTTTGACGATATAATTGTGCTAACTCCGATGAAAAAATCCAGCTGCGGAACGAAGGAATTAAACACAGCTTTGCAGGAGGTTTTGAATCCGAAAACACCGATGACTGAAGAAATCGAGCAACGAGACAGGATTTTTAGGCTCAACGACAAAGTTATGCAAATCAAAAATGATTACACCAAAGAATTCATCGACGATGATGCGATGGGGGTTTTCAACGGAGATATCGGAAGAGTTACATACGTCGATCCGATAGATGAGACGATTGATGTGTTGTTTGACGACAAAACTGCAAGTTTCACGAAAAAAGAATGCGACGGTTTGACGTTATCTTATGCGATTACTATTCACAAATCACAAGGAAGTGAGTTTCCAATCGTCGTAATTCCAGTGACACAGGCTCCATTTATGTTGTTGACGAGAAATTTGCTCTACACTGCAATCACAAGGGCAAGAGAAATCGTCGTTTTGGTTGGTAGCTTGAAAATTTTACGACAAATGATATCTAACAATAAAATAATGAAGAGAAATTCGGGCTTGGACAGAAGAATCAAACAATACATGGATTTTGATATCGACGATGACGAACAAGAAATGATGAGAGAGATGTTCGAAGATGAGGGATTTTAGTTTTTTATTTCAAAAACGTTGCATAATTTGTCACGAGAAAAAACAGTACAAATATTTGTTGTGCGAAGATTGCTTGGATAAGTTGGTTTTCGTGGACGGTTACAGGGATATCGACGGTACGGATTGCTATTTTCCATTACTTCACCAAGGTTTGACGAAGAAACTCATCTACGATTACAAGCTCAGCCGCAAACAAGTTGTTAGATATTTCTTGGCAGATGTGGTTACAGATCAGATCAAACAGAAAAATTTACAAGACTACACGCTTTTAAAAGTTCCATCGACAAAATCTACGATAAACAAACGTGGTTTCGATCACATTCACGAGATTGCAAAGGAAGTGGCAAAGATTCTGGACATGGAATATTTGCCAGATGCGATTGTAAAAGTGAAGGAAACCAAAATTCAGCATAATTTATCGCAGCTTCAAAGAATTGAAAACCTACAAGGTGCGTTTGAATTGAACGCTGATTTGTCGGATAAAAAGATTCTGGTTTTGGATGATATTGTGACGACGAAGAATACTTTAAGAGAAATCAAAAAAACTTTGAATGAAAATTATGAGGATTTGAAATTTGTCGCAGTGTCTAGCAGGTCTAATGAAAAATATTAAAATTGGGTATAAATAGTTTAACGGAAAATTAATATATTGGGGGCAAAATATGAAATGGCAAGGTAGAGAAGGAAGTTCAAATGTAAGCAGAGGTTCATCCGGTGGAGGACCGGTTAAAATCGGCGGAGTTGGACTGCTTTTGCTTGTGATTGTGTATTCTTTGTTTGGAGGAAATCCACGAGATATTATCAATGAACAAAACAGAACACAGCAAGAACAACAAGTAAATAAATCAGAAAAAGCGAGTAGCAAGGAAGTTGAAGAAGCTGAAAAGATGCTAAGCGTTGTGTTGAAGGATACAGAAGATGTGTGGCACGAAAAATTTTCTGAAATAAACAAATCATACAACGAACCAAAGCTTCATTTCTTTGAAGGAGCAGTGTCTACTGGTTGCGGAAATGCTGACAAAAACGTCGGACCATTTTATTGTTCGTTGGATCAAACAGTCTACATGGACGTAACTTTTTATAATATGTTGACTCAAAAACTTGGAGCTGACGGTGGCGATTATGCGATGGCTTATGTGTTGGCGCACGAAGTTGGCCACCACGTCCAAAAAGAACTAGGAATTTTGGATAGAGTTCACAATATTCAACGTAGATTGAACGAAAAAGACGCCAACAAATATTCCGTAGCACTGGAAATTCAGGCAGATTATTTTGCAGGAGTGTTTAGTTATTACATCAAAGAAAAAGGATATTTGGAAGAAGGAGACATTGAGGAAGCGATAAGTGCAGTCCAAAGTGTCGGCGATGATCACATTCAAAAAATGGGACAAGGATACGTCCAACCGGAAAAATTCACACACGGTTCATCCGAACTTAGAAACGAATGGTTCCAACGAGGATTTAAATACCACGATTTTGAACACGCAGATTCATTCGGTGAAATGGGACTTAGAATTCAATAAACGAAACGCCAGAATTAATTTTCTGGCGTTTTTTTAGATTCGTTGTATTCTTTTTCGTGTTTGTCGATATCGGATAAAAGCATTTTGAAAATCTGATTAAATGATTGGTTGTATTTTTGTAAAGTGGATTTTTGCAAAACTTCACGCGCTTTTTGGAATTGATGATCTTCCACATAGGCTATCGCCAAGTTAAAATAATACAAGCTTTTTGCATAATCTGTTTTTGGTTTGTCTTTTATCTTTTTGAAATTTTGAAATAATTTGTCCAAATTTCCATTTTGTTCGTAATCAAGCATGTATTTTCTGATTTCACCGGCAATTTTTCTGTCCATTATCATATTGTGAAGCACTTGAATCAAGATATAACTTAGAAAAAGTGCGAACGTTGTGATTAAAGTAAATGAAATTATAATGAAAATTCTATTAATTCCTGTGAGATTTTGCGTCACAACAACGGCGATGGTCTCTATCACAAATGTTAGAATTGCAAGAATTATTAGTTTACTGTTAGATATTTTTATTCTCATAAAACCCTCCGTATTTAAAATATATCCTATTTTTTACTTATTTACAAGCAATATTGAAATATTGTAAGATTTCTATGATAAAAATTATCACGGAGTGATTATAATCACAGTATTTAAAATTGCCTTAACATATACTTAATATAACGTTAAGAATAAGAAAAGGAGATATGTATGAGCAATTTATTCGATAATGAACAATTCAAAAAAGCTTGGGTAGGTTTCAATGATGGAGAATGGGCAGATGAAATCAATGTCAGAGATTTTATTCAACAAAACTACACTCCATACGAAGGAGACGATTCTTTCCTAGTAGGTCCAACACAAAAAACTAAAACTTTGTGGAACGAAGTAAACGATATGATCGTCGAGGAAGTAAAATCTAAGAAAATCAAGGTTGACCTTGAAAGATTCAGCGGAATTAATAATTTCGATGCAGGATATATCGACAAGGACAATGAAGTTGTTTTTGGATTACAAACAGATGAACCTATGAAAAGAATTATGAATCCATATGGTGGTTTCAGAATGGTTGAAAATTCTTTGAAGGCTTATGATTTGGAAATGGATCCAGTTATAAAAGAAAAATTCAACGAATACAGAAAAACACACAACCAAGGAACATTTGACGCTTACACGAAAGAAATGAGAACTTTCAGATCGGTTGGTTTGTTGACAGGACTTCCTGATGCGTACGGAAGAGGAAGAATTATCGGAGATTACAGAAGAATTGCTTTGTACGGTATCGATTATTTGAAAGCTATGAGAATCAGAGACAAGGAAAACTTGACAGGAGATGCTACTGAAGAAATCATTCGTAGACGTGAAGAATTTTCTGAACAAATCAGAGCTTTCGATGAAATAAAAGACATGGCGATGAGTTATGGATTTGACATATCAAGACCAGCAATGAATGCAACTGAAGCTGTTCAATGGTTGTATTTTGGATATTTGGCAGCTGTAAAAGAAAACAACGGAGCTGCGATGTCAATCGGAAGAAACACAGCATTCTTAGATATTTATATCAAAAGAGATATGGATAGGGGAATTTTAGATGAAGACCACGCACAAGAATTAGTGGATCAATTAGTTATCAAACTTAGAATGGTTAGACATCTTCGTACTCCTGAATACGATGAATTATTCGCTGGAGATCCTACTTGGGTTACAGAATCAATCGGTGGAATGGGCGTTGATGGAAGAACTTTGGTTACGAAAACTTCATTCAGATTTTTGCACACTTTAATCAACATCGATACATCACCAGAACCAAACATGACAGTTTTGTGGTCAGATAATTTGCCACGCGCTTTCAAGGATTTCTGTTCAATGATGAGTATCAAAACAGCTTCCATTCAATACGAAAACGACGATGTAATGCGTGATGTTTACGGCGACGACTACGCAATAGCATGTTGTGTATCTGCAATGCAAGTTGGAAAACAAATGCAATATTTCGGAGCGAGAGCAAACCTTGCAAAAGCACTTTTGTATTCAATCAACGGTGGTGTAGACGAAGTTTACAGAGACAAGAAAACAGGCGATATCGTAACTGTTATCGATGGAATTGAAAAAGACGATTCAGAAATTTTGGATTACGATAAAGTTCTTGAAAATTACAAAAAAGTAATCGATAAACTTGCGAAAGTTTACGTGAATACAATGAACACAATTCACTTCATGCACGATAAATACGCTTATGAAAAAGGACAAATGGCTCTTCACGATCCAGAAGTTCACAGATTCATAGCATTTGGTATCGCAGGAATTGCTATTGCAGCAGATTCATTGTCAGCGATAAAATATGCTAAAGTAAAACCAATCAGAGACGAAAACGGATTGGCTGTCGATTTTGAAGTTGATGGAGATTTCCCAAGATACGGAAATGACGATGACAGAGCAGATGATTTGGCAATAGCTATAAGCAAGTACTTCATAGAATCTTTGAGAAAAACAAAAGCTTACAGAAATGCAGAACATACTTTGAGTTTGTTGACAATTACATCAAATGTAACTTACGGTAAGAAAACTGGAAGCACACCAGACGGACGTAAAAAAGGCGAACCATTTGCACCAGGAGCAAACCCAATGAATGGCGCAGACAAATCAGGAGCACTTGCTTCATTGAACTCTGTAGCAAAAATGCCTTACAAGAACGTAAATCAAGACGGTATTTCAAATACTTTCTCAATCATTCCAAATGCGCTTGGCAAAAACGAAGAAGAAAGAATTACAAACTTGACAAACATCATGAATGGATATTTCAACCAAGACGCTTTCCATTTGAACGTTAACGTAATGGATCGTGAATTGTTGGAAGACGCGATGGAAAATCCAGAAAAATATCCAAACTTAACTATAAGAGTTTCGGGATATGCTGTAAGATTTAACCAATTGGACCGCGAACATCAACTAGATGTAATCAACAGAACATTCCATGAGTTTGTATAAATAAATTTTATTAAGGGCATATTCGTATGCCCTTTTTGACGATGGGAGAAAATTATGGACAATGAAATAAAAGGTTACGTGCATTCTATAGAAACTATGGGACTTGTCGATGGACCGGGAAACAGAACTATATTTTTCTTGCAAGGTTGTCCATTGAAATGCGTTTACTGTCACAATCCAGATTCTCAAAACATACATGGTGGAAAAGAATACACTGTAGATGAAATTATAAAAATAGCGAAAAGATACAAGCCGTATCATGGACAAGAAGGTGGAGTCACGATTTCTGGAGGAGAACCTCTGTTGCAGGGAGAATTCTTAAAAGAATTGGTGAAAAGACTCAAACAAGAAGGCTTTAACACTTGCTTGGATACATCAGGTGTTGGCGATAAAAAATACTACTCAGAAATTCTTCCTTATATCGACACAATGCTACTTGATTTCAAAGCTTTCGACTCCAAATTGTACAAGCAAATTACATTTATGGAAAACAAAAATTTCCTAGAATTTGTAAATGATTTAGAATCTAATGGATTTTGCGGAAATATTTGGGCTAGACATGTCATGGTTCCTGGATTTACTGATAACTACGAAGAAATGGATAAGTTTGTACAATCTTTAGATAAAATAAAAAATATGGTTGAAAGAATTGAAATTTTACCATATCATTTAGGTGGAGTATACAAATACGAAAATTTGGGTAGAAAATACTTCCTTGAAAATGTCGAAGCAATGGATAAAAAAACTGCTGAAAAATTTGAAAAATACGTTAATGCACAATTTGCGAAGACCGTAAGCGACAGCAGACGTGATGAGGCTTTGAATTTTCAAGCTATGAAAATAACAGAGGAGCAATTTGATATGGAAGATGATAAAAAATACTTGTTGGAAGCTATAAAAGATGTGGAGCTTTTCAAAGGAATTGACAATGTCGATTACGATGAAGCTATTAAAAAAATGAAATTTCTGAAACTAAAAGCAGAAGACTACATTTTTAAACCAGGAGATTCTGCCGAAAACATGTATGTAATCCACAAAGGAACGATAAAAGTGTTCCACAATACGATTGATGGAAGAGAACAAATTTTGTATTTGTATCACGAAAATGATTTTGTGGGTGGTCATAATATTTTGGAAGATGTGGAATACATCTACATGGGTCAAGCGTTGACAGACTGTGAAGTTATTATGGTTCCTAGGGATATTTTCAATAAATATTTGATAAATTCGCCACTTGCTCTTACAAAAATATTGAAAAAAAGTTTCGAAAGAATTAGACTTGCAGAAGATTTGGTGCAAAGATTATCCACCAGCAATGCTACTATGAAAACTGCGGCGCTTTTATTACGATTAAAAGACACAATGGGTGTGGAAACTAAGGACGGAATAAGACTAGACCTTGCGATGAATAGGGAAGAACTTGGGAATTATTCTGGACTTACAAGAGAAACTATTACTAGAAAACTAGGCGAATTCAAAAAGCTTGGATACATCGATTTGATTGGAACCAAGGTTATTGTGATTAAAAATGTCAAAATACTAGAAGAATTGGTGTTGTAGTTTATTGTAAAAAATTTGGCGTTGTGGTATATTATTATCAGAAATTTTGAAATATATGGAGGATTTTTTATTATGGATTTACCCGGTGAGCCGAGCACGTTAATTATTTTTTCGGTAATTGCAATTGTTGCAGTAGTATACTTTATGTATATGAATGGAGTTGGATATTTTAGGAGCATGTCTGCCTTGTGGTTTTATCAAACACAAGGAATTTTGGAGGACAATATCCACGCAAGTTTGAAAAAAACTAGCGGAAAAGCTACAAAAGTATTCAAAGTCAAAAAAAGTGGATTTTATGATTTTAAGTTGGACAATGAATTGGAAAGCGGCAACGTTACAGTGAGCCTCATAGATTCATTGGGAAACACAGTGTTCGAATTGAACAAGATGAATGGATATTCTTCTGATTATTTGAACGAATCTGAGAAATACCGCTTGGTTTTCAACTACAACAAAGCATGTGGTAAGTTTGAACTTTCATGGAAATAAATGTGGGGAATGAAGTACTCCCTTGTTAATAACTAAAACGCAAAAATTTTGCTGATGACTTCTGTTTTTACAGATCTCATCAGCTTTTTTATTATTTAAAGGAGAAATTTTATGTTAAAAAGTATAGCAATTATAATTATTTTGTCCTTGTTGTTAGGAAAATTTTTCAAAAAAATAAAATTGCCACCGATATTGGCATTTTTAATCGTAGGAATAACTCTTGGACCATTCGCGATGAATCTTATCGACAAAAAAATACTGGATATTTCATCTGAAATTAGAACAATCGCACTAGTAATAATCTTGACTCGTGCGGGATTGTCACTGGACATTGATGATTTGAAAAAAATCGGACGACCGGCAGTGTTAATGTGTTTCGTTCCGGCAGTTTTTGAAATGTGCGCTGTGGGAATTTTGGCACCGATATTTTTGAAGGTGGATGTGTTGGACGCATTCATAATCGGATCGATAATCGCTGCAGTGTCTCCTGCAATTGTCGTTCCAAGAATGATACGACTTATTGAAGAAGGATACGGAGATGAGCACAAAATCCCACAACTTGTCTTGGCTGGAAGTAGCTGCGACGATGTTTTCTGTATCGTTGTGTTTACATCTTTGACATCTCTCGCGCAAACAGGAGACATCAATGTGTTCAAATTCATCGCCATTCCTTTTTCTATTTTGATTGGAAGTGTCGTAGGAGCTGGAATAGGATTTTTGTTGGTGAAATTCTTCAAAAGATTTCACATGCGTGACACTGTGAAAGTTTTGATTGTGTTGAGTATTTCGTTCTTGCTTTTAGAATTGGAAAAAATCACGCCGATTCCATTTTCAGGACTCATCGCAATAATGGCGATGTCCATGGTTGTAAAGAAGATTTACGAAGATTTGGCGGAAAGATTATCAGAAAAGTACAATAAATTATGGGTTGGAGCAGAAATATTCTTGTTCGTATTAGTAGGCGCGACTGTAAATGTAAAATACGCGATAAATTCTGGAATTATGGTAGTTGTTTTGGTTATTTGTGCATTGATGATCAGAATGGTGGGCGTGTATGCATCCGTTTTGAAAACAAAACTAACTCTAAAAGAAAGATTATTCTGCATGATAGCCTACACTCCAAAAGCAACTGTTCAAGCAGCCATCGGTGCAATTCCTCTATCAATGGGATTGAAAGTGGGGGACATGGCATTAACTGTAGCTGTTATTTCTATCTTGATTACTGCACCTTTTGGAGCGATAATGGTGGATAATTTGTATAAGAAATTGTTGACACGATAAAAACTAAAAACTAGAATAACTGGCGTTTGTAGCCAATTTATTCTAGTTTTTTCTTATCAATTCGATTTGTTTTACTTTCAAAAATTTATTATCATTCTTTAGTTCTTTTTCATCTACATTTATTTTAATCCTGTCAGATTGTTTTAAATCGTCAAATTTTAAAATATTTGGTTTGTTTGAAGAATTAAATTCTACTATCTTGCCATCTTTTTCTAAATCTTTGCAGTCGATTTTTGACTCTTGTTGAATAATTTTCCTGCCACTTTCAGCGCCTATAATTGTAAGTATTTTCTCAGATTTATTAACGTCTGTTATTTCACATTCTATTCCCAATTGTACTAAATTATCTTTCTTTCTAGCACATGAAGGAGAAATTAATAAGCAAATTATCAATGCGAATATCATTATTTTTTTCATGAAAACACCCCTGATATAACTAATTAACTAAATCGTTTATTTACTTAAATCATATCAAAATAAAAAATGATGTCAAGATAAAAATGTTAAGATTTGTCAAATGAGATTTATTTGCAAGGATTAGTGGTATAATTGAAATGAACAAACGGGGTGAATTATGAAAAAGAAACTTGAGATAGCGGGAGTTACGCTGTTGGTTGTGGTTGGATTGTGTTTCATTTTCAAGGTTACGAATGCGAATAAATTTGACAAGCTTAGCTTTAATGCGGATTGCATTTACGTTTACTCAATTGATGATGAAAGGGAAATTTTCTCCAAAAATCCAGACAAGAAAGTGTATCCTGCTTCTTTGACCAAGATGATGACAGTGCATACAGCTATAGGAAAAATTGAAGATTTTGATAAAAAAGCTCCGATAGATAAGAAAAGCTACCAAAAACTTGTCGCACAAAACGCTTCAATGGCAGGTTTTTATGGTAACGAGCCCACTACTTTTGAGGATTTGTTGTACGGGACAATGCTTGCATCTGCTGGAGAATGTGCAGATAGCTTGGCTATTAATGTAAGTGGTTCCAAGGAAAAATTTGTGGATTTGATGAATGAAAACGCGAAGAATATGGGCTTGAATAACACGAATTTCAAAAATTCTGAGGGAATGGATGAGGACGATCATTATTCAAGCGCAAAAGATATGGCGTTTTTGTTGAAAAATTCATTGAAAAACGAAAAATTTTACAAGATTTTTACGACCGATAAGTATACTTCCACTAAAACTTTGGATCATCCAAAAGGAATTGAAATCGAAAGTACAGTTCTTGGAAGACTGAAAGATTACGATCAGGATGGTTTCAAAATTATCGGCGGCAAAAGTGGTACCACTGAAAAAGCAGGGCTTTGTTGGGCGACTTTGTCTGAAAAAAATGGCAAGAAATACATCATTATTGTGATGGGTGTTGATTTTGACGATATTAAAAATCCTGGAGATGGACAAATCCAAGATACGATTAAGATTTTGAAGAATTTATAAAATTTATAAGGAGATTACAATGGCTATTTTAGAATTAACATTAGTTCCAATTGGAACACAAACTACAAGTTTATCACAATACGTTGCGAAAGCTTATGATAATGTGAGAAATAAAGAAAATATAAAAGTTGAATTAAATCCAATGGGAACTGTGATGCAAGGAGATATCGACGAATTGTTGAAAGCTGTTCGTGATATGCAAGAATCTGTGTTTAGCGAAGGCATTGACAGAGTGTATTCTGTGATTAAAATTGACGACAGAAGAGATAAGGATGCTTCATTTGAGCAAAAACTGGATTCTGTAAATAGAAAGTTAAAATAATGAACAAAAAATCTGTAAAACTGTATAATTTGATATTTCCAATATGGATTGTGTGGCTTTTTCCGATAACTTGGGTTGCGATTGTACCGGCAAATATTTTGGTGGATTTCTTAGTAACTTTGTTAGCTTTGAAATTAATTAAAATCGAAAATCCGATGTCTGTCATAAAAAAATCACTTGCAAAGACTGTAGCACTAGGATTTGTAGCAGATATAATCGCTACGGCTGTTTTGATGATTTTATCATTTGGGATTAATGGAACAAGAAATAATATTGCAAAATGGTTCTACGATAATATTTCAATTCCGATATTGAACGATTATTACGAAACACCTTGGGGAATTTTGGTCATGGTTTTAGCAGTAGTGTTCGCGGGATATTTGGTGTATATATTCAACCGCAAATTTTCATTCAGGCACACCGATTTGTCAGAATCTCAAATCAAAAAAGTGTCCATGACTTTGGCAATGATAACAGCACCGTATCTGTTTTTGATACCTACAAATGTGTTTTATAATTTGTTCAGCTGATAATTTAAGATTTCAATCAAAAAAACTGTGGGAATTTGACTTCACACAGTTTTATTTTTTATAGATTATTTTTGTGTTCCAGTTTCAACAGGAGTTGTTGCAGTTGGTTTGTCAGTAGAATTGTTTTTAACTTTTTCTACGATGATTGTACCACCGTCGATAACTTTTTCTCCGTTTTCACCTACTGTATAATAAGAGTTTTCCAAATCTTTGAATACTTTTGATCCAATAGCGTTAACTCCACCAAATACTTTGATGTTTGCTAATTCTTTGTTGTCTCTTAAGTAAGAAACGATAGAACTTTCTACTGAATTTTTGGATGCAAGTAAGATTGGAGCGTCCAATTTTTGACTTACTGGTGCAGCTACCAATGCGTCTGCGAAGTTTTCTCCACTAGCTACTAATGCAGTTTGAAGTTTGTCTCCGTAAACTTCCTTAGCTACCTTCAATGAACCTTCGTATCTATTTGATCCGGCGATTCTGTCTACTACAGCTATTTCTGATAATTCTTTTTCTAATTTAGGAGTTATAGTTTTTTCTCCACCGATGATTGTAATTCTAGTTACATTCATAGATTTTAAAACTTTCAAAGTTTCTGCTGGAATGTTGTTCTTTTGAACTAACATAACTGGAGCGTTAACCTTGTTTGCATAGCTTACTCCGTATAATGCGTCAACGTAGATTTCGCCACTTGCGATTACAACTTCTGAAGTTTGTTTTACGTTGTCTTTGATAGTTTGAGCGTTTGTTTTGTATCTGTCAGCTCCGTTAATTCTAACAACTTTTGCGTTAGTAGCTGATTTTACAGAATTTACAACTGCGCTTGATACGGATTTTTCTCCACCCAAAACATATACATTTTCAACGCCCATTGATTTTAATTGGTTCAAAGTATCAGCGCTGATGTTGTTTGATTCTGAGAATAATACTGGCATAGTTCCTTTGCTTAGAACTGTTGCACTCAAAGCATCAGGGAATGCTAATTGGTTAACCAAAATAGCTGATTTTGCTGATGAGAATTGATCCTTACTAACGTTAACTGCAGTTTCAACACGGCTACTTCCAGAGTATCTTTGAACGTTTAATTTTGAAGCCATAGATACTGTTGGGAAAACCATAGCTGTAGCAAGAGCTGCTACTAATAATTTCTTTTTTAAATTCATAACAAATCTCCTTTATTTATTCTATATCTCAATTATATCATACTTTTATTTTTTGATAACACGTGTTGGAAAATTGTAGAATTTCAAAAGTTGAATTAAAAATATTTATTGCGAAGAATACTTGTGATATAATTTAAACAAATACAAAAGGAGGAAAATATGAGAAATAACTCAACAAAGAAAATGGTTTTCGCAGCAGTTGGAATTGCGATCAATATCATTTTAGGAATTTTCGTAGGTGGATTGAAAATACCGCTATTGTTTATGGATACTGTCGGCACAGTATTTACAGCTGTGGTTTTGGGACCTTTCTGGGGAGCTTGTACAGGAGCGTTGACTAATGTTATCCTGGGAGTTTTGAAAGATCCAAGGGAAATTCCATTTCTGTTGGTAAATTTGGCAGTAGGTTTAATTGTAGGATTCATAGCAAAGAAGAGAAAATTCGATCTTAAAACAGCAGTCGTAACAGGAATAATCTTATCTATCGTTGCTCCGTTAATCGGAACTCCAATTGCAGTATTTGTGTATGGTGGAATCACTGGAGATTTCAATGATGTATTCTTCACCGCACTCAAAAACTCTGGCCAAACTATTTTCTCAGCAGCTTTTTTACCAAGAGTTGCCAGTAATTTAGTGGACAAAATAATAACTTGCTCCATAGTTTCGCTGCTTTATAAAAGAGTAAAAGCTATGTTGTAAATGAACACAAAAATAACGCATCTAGTATGCGTTATTTTTTATGGATTGTTCAATTTTTTCTGTTATTTCATCTACGTTTTCGTCATTGTAGCCGTAAAATTTTGCATCGATTTTTTTGTTTTCGAATAATTTTTCCAATTCTTCCATGAAAACGCCCTTGTCATCTGTCATTTCTACGGAATTTACACAATGTGCAATGTCTTTTATAGCGGAGATTTCTCCTTTGAATTCTTCTGATTTGCAAGTAAGTCTAATTCCACAACTTGGAGAGCCATCAATTCCTATAACTCCCAAAAAATTTACGCCGTCTTTGATGTAATCGGAGATTTCGTCGACAATTGGATTTAACAATTCACGGGAATTATTTCTGTAAAAATTATTGTCGAATTGTTCGTACACACTTCCCCAGCGATTGGGCCCGTACATTCTGTTTTCTGGACAAGGAAGTTGGAAAATTCCCACGTTCATTTTCATTAAATTTTTGATCAAACTCAAATTATCTTTTCTGCCAGCATCGTTTTTGACAACCGCAAGTTCATTCAACAAACAATGTGACACCAAAATTATATTCTTATATTCTTGCATACGCACCTCTGTAAAATAATTATAGCATATTTTTCAAACACTACAATGTATGGTATAATTAATACATTAGTAAACAGGAGGACGTTTATGAAATTAGTAATCAAAAATTTGACTAAAAAATACGACGATAAATTGGTGCTAGACGAAGTAAATTACGAATTCAAAGAAGGAGTCATCACTTCTGTTTTGGGTAGAAATGGAGCCGGAAAGACAACTTTGTTCAACGTCTTATACGATGAGATAGATTTTGATTCGGGAGAATTCTACTTGGAAAATGAAGGTACAACTGAAAAACTTGAAAAAGAAGATATAGGAATGCTTTTTTCTGAAAATTTCTTGCCGGAATTTCTGACAGGATATGAATACATCAAATTCTATCGTGACATAAATTCTCCAAACGATATAAAAACTGTGGAAGATTACATGGATATGATGGAATTTTCGAAAAAAGATCAAAATAGATTAATCAAAGATTATTCGCACGGAATGAAAAGCAAAATATCTTTGATAACACTTTTCATATCAAGACCGAAAGTTTTGCTATTGGACGAACCATTGACAAGCTTGGACGTTGTAATCAGCACACAAATCAAAAAATTATTGATGGAACTGAAATCACAAGGGCGAATCATTGTGTTGTCGACACACATGTTGGATTTGGCAAAACAAATGAGCGAAGAAATCGTGCTGCTTCATCACAAAAAGTTACAAAAATTGGATTTGGACAAAAACGATGAGAAATTTGACGCAGAACTTTACGACATTTTAAAGGATGATTCAGATGAGTAATTATCTTAAAACTTATTTGAAACTGATTATGAAGATGAAGCTCAATCAGACAGTGTATCAGCTTCGTAAACTCAAAATTTTCAAGAAAATCATACCTGCGGATATTTACGGAAATGACGTACTGAGCTTTGGCTATTCTGCGATTTTCTACATTTCATTTGTACTTAAAACATTATTTTACAAAATTTTGTACTGCGCAGCAGTTTACGGAATAGCAACTATATCAGCTGCGAAGATTTTCAAAGGAACGATTCAAGAAAATATACTTATATCGCTGTTTTATTTGTCTGTTGTAATCGGAAGTATGATTTCTCAATTTATGTACGTAAGTTTCGATAATAGCGATTCGATTTGTGTCAAAGCATTGAAGCTTGACGCTAAGAAATATACGATTTTACAGGATTATTTGTCAGATATTAGCTTAGTTGTAACAGGAATAATCGTAGCGATATTTTTCGCTATCTTCGATATCAATCCAATGTATGCGCTTAATGTGTGCGCGTTTTGCCTTGGATTTAGAAAATTAATCAAATACATCAATATCTTGGTGTATTCTACAAAAAGCAAAAAACATTTAACCGAAAACTACTTCTGCATGTGTGCGATTTTGCTATTGGGAATGGGGATTTTGGTATTGCATAGCACGAAATCCAAAACCTTTGTAGAAATATTCTACTCAACTTATGCGCTAATTTTCGGGATTGTTGCATACATTATCGGAGCTGTTCTGATTTCAAAAACTGACAAAATCAGAGACATTGCAAGAATTGAAATCACGAATAAATCCATAATCGACCGCGACAACACATTCAAAGACATCAACACAGTCGGATACCAAATCGACGACGAAAAAATAGCGCAAGAAAACGGGAAAATTTACGATAATTACAACGGAATAGAATACATCAACAAATTATTCCGTTACAGATTCAAACACAAATACAAAAAAATGATTCTAATTCGTTCGGGGATTATTTTAGCTATTGGTGTAATTGGGTTTTTCGTATTAAACGGACTCACAATCAATCCCAAACCAAGTGATTTGAAAATATTAGTGTCAGTATTTCCGATAATCTTGCTGTATTTCGGAATACAAATAGCAGTGCCAGAATCATTCAACAGATTTATGTTTTTGAATATGGACAGATATTTGATGAAACAAATGATCTACGCCCATAAACAAAACATCAAGGACACACTAAATTTTAGAATAAAACAAAACCTAAAAGACAACGCCCTACAATTTTCGTTAATGCTATTATTGATAATAAGCTGGATGTTTGCGGCCAAAATATTGACAACAAATTTATTAGTGAATGCTGTAGTCGCAGTCATCATAATCTACTTGTATCAATCAGTCAAACAACTCTACATGTATATGCTACTTCAACCATTCACAGTCGGACTCAAAAGCAAAAACATAGTCTACTCAATACTCAACACCGTTGAATCACTACTTTTCTGGGCAATAATGTTCCTTCAAATAAAACTAAAATGGAACATCGGATTAGTAGCCTTGGCAATCTGCGTGATTTATACAGTTGTAGGATATTTCTTGGTGTTGGCTAAGGGAGATAAAACATTTAATTTGAAGAAAAGTTAGAATAGAAAAACAAAGTCAAAATAATTGGCTTTGTTTTTTTACTGAAACTTTTAACTGATTATCAAACGGAAATGCCAAAGTATATATTACTAATATAGGGATATATATTTGCAGATATAATATTACAAATACTATAAATTAAAAAAAAGTTGACATTTAAATATTAAAGGTTTATATTTATAATAAGATAAGAAAAAAGGAGGCGAAATAAAATGCGATTTGACGTAAACATAACTTTAAGTGATAAAGAAATCCCTAAAGATAAAAGCAGAATGTTCTTATCATTTATTAAGCACAATTTATCAAAAAACAATAAAAATCGTTTTGAAGAATTGTATGGAAAAGGTATTACTAATAGAAAATTATTTGCAATGGCAACATATTTGCCAGGTGCGATATTTAATAAAAATACTATAACGATTCCAAACAAAAAAATCAAATTAACTATTTCTGTTGTTGACATGGAATTGGGTGTAGAAATTTTTAATTCTATGATGGGAAGTGTGAACAATACTTATCGATACAAAGATTGTGAACTTACTACAACAAGTGTCAAACTATTAAGAGAAAAAAGAATAGAAAATTCAACTGAAATATTTAAAACATTATCACCGATTGTTATAAGAGATCATGTAAGAGAAGATAACAAAGATTGGTTCTATGATTTAAGTGATCCAAAAGGACAAGAAATATTTGTGAGAAATTTGAAATATCAACTTGAAGAAGAATTGCCAGAATCAAAGTATTTCTTAGATGAATTGGAAGTAGAAGTTTTAAAAAACAAAAAAACAGTTGCCCAAAATTACGGTATCAACGTTCAATGTAATTTATCCGTATTAAAAATCAACGCAAAGTCTGGAGTATTGGAACATATTTACAAGTCAGGAGTTGGATCATACAAATCTCAAGGATTTGGCTTATTGGACATTATTTAAGTAGGAGGTGATAAAGTGATAGAAATTTTAGAAAATAATCCAAAATATAATAGAAGAATTTGTCCTTCTGATTGGAGATTTTCGGCATCAATAGTTGGAATGATAAGGTTTTTCGAGGAAGAAGAAATTGAGTTTGATTTAAGCGAAGACGGGTTTTATCTGTACTACAATTATGAAGATGTAAGTGAAGAAAATGACTGGAAATACTTTGATTATGTTGAAAAGACTTACCACGATTCATTGCATCATACGGTGCTAGAAGATTTACTTAGCATAAAAGATAAATCAGATGAACAGAAAAAAATAATCAAAGAAAAAATGAATGGCAATTCTATAATGAAGAAAGTTCTTAAAGGAATAGGAGCTGAAGATGAAGAAAACATTTTAGGAAAAATATCAGAAAATAGGGAAGATATTATCATAGATACTTTTAAAAACGCAGAATTTGGTTATGCAAAATTTGCAAACTCCAATAAGATTAGGTCCGAAGAAGGAAAAGTTTGCAGACTTAATGGCTACTATGTAGATACTTCAAAAAAGAATAAATCAGTTGGATTCGAATTTGATAATAAAACTAGAAACTACAATGACTTTATAGAGTTTGATTACATTCCATTTGCTTTTAGCCAAGATAGAGAATCTATCTTTATTAATAACAATATTAGTATAAGGCATCTTAAGAATTCAAATGATGCGCTTGTAGATGAAAATCAGGACAAGAAAAAATTATCATATAAGTTGAACAAAAATTTTAGAAGTGTGATTTTTTACAATTTCCAAGAGGCATCGAGTTTTATTGATTATGATGTAGAGGTTATCCTAAAAAATCAAGATAATGATTATTTTGAGACGATATTTGTAAGGAAAGAAGCTGTTGGAATTTTTGAACAGATTTCAAAAATAGACTCAGATAAACAGTATATACAAAAAGCTTTAAAATATAATATTAAAATCAATGATGACTATTATATTAATATTTTGAATTATGTAACCAATTCAGTGCTTAATCTACAAGTATTAGATAAATTAATTGTGTTTTTGTTTAGATACAAATTTAATATTAAATCTAGTGATGGTAAAAATTCTGAAAAATATGATTATGGATTTTTGATATCACAATTAATAAGAATAAATAAATTGATATATAGAAAACTATATGATGGAGGAGATAATAATATGACATATAAAAATGTTTATGAGACTGCAGAAGAAGTTAAGCGAAAATTAAAAGAGGGAAATATGGAAAATAAATTAGGATCTTATAGGAGTAAACTGATTGGAGCCTTAACTGCAAATGATAAAGATAGATTTATTATTGTGTTGTTGAATCTATCATCATATTCACAAGTCCAATTCGACTTTTTAACATTACTTACTAAGGATTTTGATTTGTATAAAAATATCGCTTTTGATTTTGTGTCTAAGCTAAATTATTTTGAAGAAAACAGCTCAAATAAACCATCGGATAATACTAACCAAAATGAAGGAGAATAATATGAAAAACAAAGCATTAACATTAACAATTGTAGCAAAAATGACTTCTAACTACGGAGAAGGACTAGGAAATATAGGAAGTGTTCAAAAAGTTTACCGAAACGGTAAATCTTACGCAATAAGGTCCAGAGAAAGTTTGAAGAATGCAATAATGGTTCAAAGCGGGATGTATGATGACTTAAAAGCAGATTCGAGTTCTGGAGTTTCACAAAAAAGTGTAGATGAAAAATTAAACGCATCTAACTGTAGAGCATTGGAAGGCGGATACATGAATACGAAAAAAGTAGCAAATGACAGCAAAAAGAAAGATGGGGAAAAAGATGAAAAAATTACAAGGATTAGAAGAAGTTCATTTTATATAACTGACGCAATAGCGTTTGAACCTTTTATCAATGAAGCAAGATTTCATAATAATCTGTATCTAGCACAAAAAAGCGCAGAACAACAAGGTATTAATTTGCAAAAAGAAGCAAAAAAATCTGGATTAATGCCTTACCAATACGAATACGATAAATCTATGAAAAGATATTCGATTACATTCGACTTAGACAGAGTTGGAGAAGACTTGAATTTTAATGCAGTGGCAGATTCTAAAGAAAAAACAAACAGGGTTAATTGTATACTTGACGCTATCAAGGATTTGTCTCTAGTAGTCAGAGGAAATATGGACAACGCAGAACCATTATTTATCGTAGGTGGAATTGGTAACAAAAAAACTCACTATTTCGAAAATGTCGTATCCGTTGATGAAAAGAAATTACAAATCAACGATGACTTATTAAGTAAATTAAAAGAAGGATATAAGGCAGGATTGTTGGAAGGAAACAACTTTGACAATGAAAAAGAAATTGAAGAAAAATTAAATCCTGTTAGCATCAGCTCATTCTTTTTGGATTTAAAAGAAGAGGTGAAAGCTTATTATGAAAATTCTTCGAATTAAAATAAAACAAGCTCAAGCATCTTATACAAGAGAGGAAACTGTGGATAATCACACAACTTATCCACTTCCTCCGTTTTCAACTATTATAGGAGCGCTACATAATGCTTGTGGTTACACATCATATAGACCAATGGATATTTCAGTTCAGGGGAAATATGGATCAATGCAAAGAGAGTATTATACAAGACGTTTTCTTTTAAATAGTCTGAACCAAGATAGAAATATTCTAGTATATCTACCAAATCCAAATATATTATCAACAGGATTAATTACTATAGGTGAGGGATTAAAAAAGACAGGAAATAGCTTTAATTCTAGAATAACTGTTAGAATTGACGATGAAGAATATTATTCGAAGTATGTCGATTTAATAAAAACGAAAAAAGAACTTGATGAAGAAAATAAAAATGTTATAAAACCTAAAATTAAGAAATTGAAAGACAAGGAAAATGAATTTAAAACTGAGCAAAAAAAATACGACAAGAATTCTAAAGAATATGAAGGTCTGAAAAATAAAATAGAGGATATAAAAAAACAATACAAACTCATTGATTCTGAATTTAAAGATAAATACAAAAGAGAATACAATGATTTACAAAAACATTTTAAAACTTTGGTGAAAAAACCTTCGATGCAAGAAGTCTTGTACGATGTTGAACTTGTGATTCACATAAGAACTGAAGACGATACTGCCAATGATATTCTGGAAAATATTCAAAACTTCGTAAGCCTTGGAAGAAGTGAGGATTTTATAGAATTGATTGAAGCGAAGGAGACGGAAATATGTTCTCCTAAAAGCAGAGCTCATTTGAAAAATGACTATAAAATTTATGCAAATTTATCAGAAGTTACAAAAGAAGGAAATATTGGAAAGTTTTTTATTGCGGATGGTGACAACACTAGAGAAGCAAAAGGAACAGTATATTATATAAGTAAAAATTATGTTATTGAAAATAATAGGAGAGTATTCAATAAAATCCCATGCTTATATTCATCCAATATTGCAATTCAAAAAAGATCTGGTGGAATTATAGATGATGAAGGATATATCTTGAGTTTAAATTAGGAATAAAAATGAATGATATTGAAGACGCTTTAATAAAAGAAATTTATTCTAATAGCCTTGCAAAACCAGACGAAACTTTATATGAACATACAAAATTGCTTTTGGATAATTTTGAAATTTTGAAAAACTTAGGGTATTTAAACAGTAATGTCAATGATATCCAAGAAATACTATATTTATCTTGCTTGTATCATGATATGGGCAAGATAAATCCTACTTTTCAAAAAAGGTTAAAGAATAAAAATAAATTTGATAAAAATGTAGAGGTGGGACACAATATACTGTCAACATTTTTAGTAAATTCTTTCTTAGACGATAAATCAGGACGTAAAAATAATCTTATACGATGTGCTATTTTAAATCATCATAATTATATTGAGAATTTTACTTTTCTTGATGCTGAATTTAACGAAGAATTAATTGAAAAAAACTTACTTGAAATTAATGATAAATTTTTACATCTTGATTCAGAAAATATTGAAGAAATGATGGATAAAACTCTTGATTTTCAGAACATACATGAAATGAAACAAATTCAAAAAACTTATGAATATATTATTATCAAAGGTTTGTTAAACAAATGCGACTATGCAGCTAGTGCTCACATGAAATGCGAAATCAAAAATGATTTTCTTCTGAACTCATTAGAAAGCTTAAATTATAATTGGCGAGATATTCAACAATTTTGTATAGAAAATAGAAATGATAATTTGGTCATTGTCGGTTCTACTGGATTGGGAAAAACAGAAGCTTCTCTTCTATGGGGAGCTGATAATAAAATATTTTATGTTTTGCCATTGAGAACTGCTATAAATGCAATGTATGAAAGAATAAAAAATCTAGTAAAAAATGATTATGATAAAAAAGTTGCAGTTTTGCATGGACAAACAGACAGCGTTTATTTGAAAGAATTAAATAATGATTTGTCCGTAAAAAATGAAAATGAAAAATTCTATGAATATTATAAGAATACAAAAAAATTAGCTATGCCGATAACTGTTGCCACGCCAGATCAATTATTTGATTCAGTATTTAAATACAATGGATATGAGTTTAAAATGGCTACATTTAGCTATTCTAGAATAATAATCGATGAAATTCAAGCGTATAGTCCAGATATCTTGGCATATACAATATATGCAATAAGATTGATAAATGATTTAGGCGGGAAAATTGCTATATTTACAGCGACATTAGCACCATTTGTAAAAGATCTTTTGACAAAAAAATCAAGTATCACAAGCGAATATAAATTTAAGGATTTTGAGTATAAGTACGAGAGCTTTCTGTCTGAAAATAAAAGACATAACATGAAGATTGTCGAAAAAGAATTAGATAGTGAATATGTTGAAGAAATATTGAATAAACGCGAGAATATAAGAACATGCCTGATTGTTCGAAATACAATAAAGTCAGCACAAGAACTGTACAATCAATTGAATAATGATTTGGATTGTTCAAAATATGAAGTAAATTTATTGCATTCAAAATTTACTGTAGAAGACAGAAAACAAAAAGAGGTTGAAATTTTAAAAGACGGAAATCCTAAAAATGTTAACGATAAAATAAAAGTATGGATATCAACACAAATTGTAGAAGCTAGCTTAGACATTGATTTCGATATAATGTTTACAGAATTATCGGAATTACTAGGATTGTTTCAAAGATTTGGACGAGTGTACAGAAAAAGAACTTTAGAATCAGACAAACCAAACATATACGTGTTTACAGAAATTTCAGAGAAGCAAATTTCTTCAGCGTATAATTCCTATGGATTTATAGATCAAACCTTGCATAATTTAAGCAAAACTGCTTTGAAAGAAAAAGGCGATGGAATTATCACTGAAGAAGAAAAAATGAATATGATAAATCGACATTTTACAACTGAAAAGCTTAGAGATAGTGATTACATCAAAAAGTTTAATCAAGTTTTTAATAAGATACAAAGCTTAAGTTCTGGGAAAATGGAATTAAGTGATGTGAAAAAAGAATTTAGAAATATAGTTTCATTCAAAGCGATGCCAATTAATATTTATAATGGTGGCGATATTGCCAAATTTATTGAACAAATAAACAATTGTTATAGAGATATGACAGCACTTGATGGTGAACAAAGAAATGCTGAAAAACTGAAACTAATAAAATTGCAAGACAAACTATCAGACAAGACACTAAATGTAAATATTTCGGATATTAATCCCAAAAACTTCTTCACAGCCGCAAATGAAAAAATATATATTACAGAAAAATTTTACGACAATGAGTATGGACTCTTGAACGATGAGTTAGTTGATAAATTTGATTTGCAACCTAATTCAGGAGGAATATTTATATGACAGAAGATAAGATTACTGGGCTCATGGTTTACTATTATTTTGTTTGCAGAAGGAAGTTGTGGTATTCTTGCCAACACATATCTATGGAATCGGAGAACGAGAATGTTTCTGTTGGTAAATTTGTAGATGAATCTTCTTATATAAAAAATAGAAAACACATTATGATTAATAACGAGATTAACTTGGATTTTATCGAGAATTCAAATACTATTCACGAGATTAAGAAAAGTAGAAAGATTGAGAAGGCTTCGATTTGGCAAGTCAAATATTATTTGTATTATTTGAAAAAACGTAATATCGATAATTTGAATGCGAAAATAGATTATCCTCTTTTGAAGAAAACGGTGGAAGTTGAATTATCCGAAGAGGATGAGATTATTTTAGACAAATCTATCGAGGAAATAAAAAGGATAGTTTCATGTGAATTTCCACCTGAATTTGAAGCTAAAAATATTTGTAAGAGTTGTGCATTTGAAGATTTGTGCAAAATATAGGAGATTTTATGAAGAATAGCTTGTATGTTTATCAAAATGGGGAACTGAAAAGAAAAGATAATACACTTCAATTTTGCACGGTTGATGGTGTTAAGAGGGACATTCCTGTCAATATGGTATCAGAGATTTATCTTTTTGGAGAGGTTAGTATTAATTCTAAATTAATTGATTTTCTGTCTCATAATGATATAATCGTTCATTTTTTTAACTACTATGATTTCTACAGTGCAAGTTTGATGCCCAAAAAATCAAAAGTTTCTGGGAAAGTAACGGTTAAACAAGCCCAATTTTATTTGGACGATGAAAAAAGACTACAACTAGCGATGAAATTTGTGGAGGGTGCAGGTAAAAATATATACAGAAATCTTAGATATTATAACAGCAGAGGGAAAGATCTTGAAGAGTATATGAATGAGATTAATTATTACTTAAAAAACTTAGACAAAGCAAGAGATGTGCAAGAACTTATGGGGATGGAGGGTAACATTCACAAAACATATTACAAATCTTGGAGCACAATTATTAATCAAGAGATTGACTTTGAAAAAAGAGTCAAAAGACCTCCAGATAATATCGTGAATACTTTGATTTCGTATTTGAACTCATTGGTCTACACAACAGTTTTGGGCGAAATTTACAAAACTCAGCTGGATCCTACAATTAGTTTTCTACATGAACCTGGCGATAGAAGATATTCGCTGAGTTTGGATATTGCTGAAATATTTAAACCGTTGATAGCTGACAGGTTAATATTTTCTTTATTGAACAAAAATCAGATACAAGACAAACATTTTAGTCAAGAATTAAACTATTTGTACATGAAAGAATCAGGGTCTAAGGTAATATTGCAAGAATACAATAAAACTTTGCAAAGGACGATAAAGCACAAAGATTTATCTAGAAATGTAAGCTACAGATATCTAATCAGATTAGAATGTTATAAATTGGTGAAGCATTTTATTGGTGAAAAAGAATATGAACCGTTTATAATTTGGTGGTAAAAATGTATATAATTTTGGTGTATGACATCTCAAATGAAAATAATGGACAACGAAGGTGGAACAGAGTATTCAAAATATGCAAACAATACTTAAATCATATCCAAAACTCCGTGTTCGAAGGAGAAATCTTGGAATCGGATTTGTTTAAGTTGAAGAAGAAAATCCAAAAAGAAATCGATGAGAAAATAGATTCAGTAATAATATTCAAAAGTCGAAACGAAAGATGGCTTGAAAAAGATATATTGGGAACAGAAATTGACGATCCGCAATTTATCTAAGACAATTGTCGATCACCGGTATAGACAAAATACACGTAGATCGACAACGCCTAAAATCACACATTTTTTTGTGTTGAATTGAATTATTTTCAAAAAAATCGTAAATTTGATATACTTAAAAATAACATAGACAGAAACACCGTCTGTAAGCATTGAAAATGCTGCCATAGACGGACACCTATTAAAATTTAACCAGAGTGGAATGTAAATGACACAAACAAAGAGATAACATCTTGGAGAACGAGTTCATTAAAATTTAACCAGAGTGGAATGTAAATGTAATAGTAAATATAAGGTTTTGCTTGAAGAAATTAATTAAAATTTAACCAGAGTGGAATGTAAATACATTTGTTGTAATGTTGTCATCTTCTTTCCGAAATTAAAATTTAACCAGAGTGGAATGTAAATACAATTAGTGGATATGATACAAACTTGGGAGAAAAATTAAAATTTAACCAGAGTGGAATGTAAATAGAATATTATAATTTATGGCAATATATCAAAGGATGATTAAAATTTAACCAGAGTGGAATGTAAATTTTTCTCTTCTTTCTTTTCTTCTGTTTTCTTTTCTTCTATTAAAATTTAACCAGAGTGGAATGTAAATTTGATTATTGGATTACTGGAAGTAATCAAAAAAGCATTAAAATTTAACCAGAGTGGAATGTAAATAAAGTATTATTTGCTGATAGTTGCGAAGTTGCTGAATTAAAATTTAACCAGAGTGGAATGTAAATGTGGAAATCGTGGATAAAATATTCATGATTGGTGAATTAAAATTTAACCAGAGTGGAATGTAAATGGATATGGGATTGGGTAAAACCCTTATAACTTTAAATTAAAATTTAACCAGAGTGGAATGTAAATACAGTATTTGATGGAGCTTGCGGTAGTGGACAATTATTAAAATTTAACCAGAGTGGAATGTAAATGACGGAGTTGAGGCTTTTATATTTCTCATATAGCGTTGATTAAAATTTAACCAGAGTGGAATGTAAATCATAATTAATGCTTTATAAGAATAAATTAAATCAAAATTAAAATTTAACCAGAGTGGAATGTAAATATCGAATTGGTGGCACTTGAGAAAACTCACTATGACCGCAATTAAAATTTAACCAGAGTGGAATGTAAATTAGTAATCTTCTTTTACTCCACTCAAGCTTTCTATATATTAAAATTTAACCAGAGTGGAATGTAAATGTGCATGTAGTGATATTTGTTTCCGCTTGATCCAGGATTAAAATTTAACCAGAGTGGAATGTAAATCACAAGAGCAAATATATAAAGAGGTTTTAAATGTAGAATTAAAATTTAACCAGAGTGGAATGTAAATATCGGAGCAACACTCACTGTGGATACCGCGAAAGCAATTAAAATTTAACCAGAGTGGAATGTAAATATCTATAATCAAACTTATGTAAATTATGGTGGTAAATATATTAAAATTTAACCAGAGTGGAATGTAAATTACAGTTATTTTATTTACCCTATCACAGATGAGGGATTAAAATTTAACCAGAGTGGAATGTAAATTAATGATTATATAAATATTGGTAAATTCTTTATGAATTAAAATTTAACCAGAATGGAATGTGAATTTTGAACTTTTAAAGTATTTACTTGGCAAGAATATAATTAAAATTTAACCAAAGTGGAATGTAAATGTGATAGCTAATAGATTTAAAAGTATACAATACTTCAATTAAAATCTAACCAGAGTGGAATGTAAATGATATTATGTGGAATGTAAATATACGATAGCAGAGTTCTATGGACTTAAAAAGACAATTAAAACCTACTCATAATGAAATTTAAATCTTCATAGAAAAGTAACTAACAACGCAACTTACTGATCAAAATCAAACCAAAATGGAATGTAAATTGAGGATCTCTTGCCTCTTGCCATTGTCTATTTTTTAATTAAAATCAAACCAGAATGGAATGTAAATATATCATTATTGTATAAAAAGTACTGAAAATTTCTATACAATATAAAAGCGAAAAGGTGTTTAATAGAGATTTTACAAATCATCATCATAATATTTGATCTCTAGGAGATACAAGATATAATATAAATATATTTCAATTTATCGAATATTTACATAAAAGTTGGTACATGGTTTGTAAAAGAAAGGGAACATAAAAAAGAAAGGATCAATGATTATGAAGTTTAAAACTCCAACTGTATATTATTATTGTCCAGATTATAAAAAGTATGTAAAATGTGAAGGTGGCATGTATTACTGCATAAAAGATGGTAAGGAAGTATTTAATGATTTCTATTCTAAGATTGATTTGGAGTCGATATATACCGAAGATATAACAAAGGAAGAATACTATGCTCAACTATATTAAAGCTTTTTTTATTATGCTGAATGCGCATAAAGGACAAAAAGATAAAGGCGGACACGCATACTTTTTACATCCACTAAGAGTTTCTAAGAGAATAAGTGACAGACGATACAAGATAGTTGCATTGTTGCACGATGTTTTAGAAGATTCTGACAAATACACAATTAATGATTTTGACTTTCTTGACTCTGAACAAAAGGATGCCTTGATTAAACTTATGCATCCAGAAAATGTAGCATACATGGATTATGTAAAAAATATAAAAAGTAATAGCATTGCAAGAAAAGTAAAATTAATGGATTTGGAAGATAATATGAATCTAGGCAGACTGGAATGTATTTCAGAAAAAGACTTTAAAAGAGTTGAAAAATACAAGAAAGCTAAAGATTATCTTTTAGCATAAAATTAATAAAACCCCAAATATTAATAATCTAAGATGTTGAAAGTTAAAGAAATAGAATTGTTGGAGGAATAATATGCTCAACACACATGAAAACAATCTAAAGGCAAAAAAATGCTAGAAGAAGGGTATAAAAAATATCTAGAAGAAGAAAAGAAGAAAAAAATCGAAAAAGCAAGACAAAAAAGACAAAATAATTAATTTGTTAAAGGCAATTTCCTAGCAGATGTTCTTAATAAAACACCCTTTTTTGAATAGTCAAACCAACAAAAAGGCTATGAGTTCACGCTCACAGCCTTTATTTTTCGTGTTGTTTTATTATATTTTCCAATCTTTTGTATTCTTTTTTGAATCTAGGGTTTGTGGATTTGCTTTTCAAAGCGTTTAAGTTTTTTCTTGCCAACGCAAAATCATCGTCGAATATGTTTTTCATTATATACAATTGTTTGATGTTTTCGCCGTAATTTGGACTGTTTTCAAATTGTTTTAAAAGTTTTTCGTGTGTTGCGAACAGCTCATTAAACTTTTCTTCATCGTTTAATTTGAAGTGGACGATCATTGTGTTAAGCCAATATATCAACTGAAGATCTTGGTTTTTCAATTGATCTGTTGCGATTGTTTCATAAACTGACAGTGTTTTATTTGGTTCATTTAACTCCAAATATCCTGCTCCCAAATTCATTTTCATCACTGTTTGGATGTGTTTGTTTTTGATTTTGGAAATTTTTGGTTCTAATTCATTGACGAAATCTTTGTATTTCATTTCTTCAAAAAGTTTCATTGAATGTTTCAAATCATTTGTTTTATAGAAGAAATAAATTGTGTTGAATATAAGAATAATTGCCAAGACTGCTGCTCCAATTATCCAATAATATTTAAGCATGACTTTGTCGTCGATTTTGAATACGATGCTAATTATCAGCATTGTTATCCCGATTGCAAATGCTATGCCAAATAATTTTAGAAATTTTTTCATGTGTACCTCTGTTTTACGTTAAATTACTTGAAAATATCAAATATACTTTTTGTAGTTTTGTTATAAATCTTGTTATAAAGTGCTTTTTTGGGGTTTTTAAACCAGCCAACTCCTTTTTTGCCGTAAGTTGAGTCAATTGCAGACTTTAGTTTTCTTTTGTACTTTGAAGTTGTTCTTGCTTTGAATGATTTCTTCAAGCTTGGTGTTCTAAATCCTATTTTCATAAATGCCTTCCTTAATATATTATTATATAT
>OGSL01000065.1_pt1 | contig 79519 bp, 81 predicted proteins | sample 1573881 | NCBI WGS metagenome assembly OGSL01 (sample SAMN03295838, study PRJEB24534) | human gut metagenome | isolation source: fecal sample 6 from infant 5 | host: Homo sapiens | place: USA: Pittsburgh, PA | collected 2014-07 | reverse complement strand
CTGTTCCGAGCGTGCAGCAGCAGACGCCGCAGCCGATGAAAGTGCCGACGCCGATTCCGCAGGCCATTCCAACGGTGCAGCAGCAGACCCCGCAGCCGATGAAAGTGCCGACCCCGATCCCGCAGGCGGTACCGAGCGTGCAGCAGCAGACCCCGCAGCCGATGAAAGTGCCGACGCCGATCCCGCAGGCTGTTCCGAGCGTGCAGCAGCAGACGCCGCAGCCGATGAAAGTGCCGACCCTGACAGCGCAGGCCATTCCGACCGTACAGCAGCAAACGCCGCAGCCGATGGCATTGCCGACCCTGACAACGCAGGCGGTTCCGACCATGCAGCAACTGACGCCGCAGCCGATGAAAGCGCCGACGCCGATTCCGCAGGCGGTTCCGAACGTGCAGCAACTGACGCCGCAGCCGATGGCATTGCCGACTCTGACAGCGCAGGCGGTACCGAACGTACAGCAGCAGACGCCGCAGCCGATGGCATTGCCGACTCTGACAGCGCAGGCGGTACCGAACGTGCAGCAACTGACGCCGCAGCCGATGGCATTGCCGACCCTGACAACGCAGGCGGTACCGAACGTGCAGCAGCAGACGCCGCAGCCGATGGCATTGCCGACCCTGACAACGCAGGCCATTCCGACCGTACAGCAGCAAACGCCGCAGCCGATGGCATTGCCGACCCTGACAACGCAGGCGGTTCCGAACGTGCAGCAGCAGACGCCGCAGCCGAACACTGTTTCAGCACAGGCTCCACATGCATCAGTGACAGTACCGCTGAAAACCTATCCGCAGACCACTGTAACGACAATGCCTGTACAGACTGTTATCACCGGGACGAAAGTGACCACCATCAATAGTCAATCTTCCGGGACGCCGCAATCTGGCGGGAATATTCAGGTGATTAATGTTGTGGGACAGCCGGGTAAAAATGGCACCAACGGTACGAATGGTACGAATGGTGCGAATGGTGCGAATGGTGCGAATGGTGCGAATGGTGCGAATGGTGCGAATGGTACGAATGGTGCGAATGGTACGAATGGTACGAATGGTAAGAACAGTGCGACGACCTTAACGGTCAATGCCTGGACGGTCGATACGGCAGCGCGGACCCAGATTAGCCGCAACAATACCGCCATTTACAACAACACCACCAACGTTTACCAGAACCGTAGCGCTATCTCTGCGAACCGTTCCGCGATTGCGGCCAACAAACAGCGTATCGATCAGAACAGCAAAGATATCCATGAAAACCGTAAAACGATCAACCAGGTGGGAGCGATGTCGCAAGCGACCAGTAACCTGCATTATGCCGGCCACCAGTCCGGGTATGCGGTGGCGGTGGGTGAATATGACAATGAAACTGCCATTGCAGGCGGCCTGAACTTTGGTCTCACGGCGAAGACCTCGGTAAGCGTGCAGGTCTCGTACGACGGTAATGCGACAGGCGGCTCTGTCGGTTTATCGGGCTCCTGGTAATCACCCCACGCCGATACTGAGTAAGACGGGCGCAGTCACGATAAGCGTTAGGGTAACGCGTAAATGGAGAGAGACGTTTAATGAAGTTACCAACACGCATGAACATCGTGACGGGCGCCCTCCTGGCGCTCTGCGTGACGCAGGCTTATCAGTTGTTTTTCGTCTCAGATAATTTAAGCGATTCGGGCTGGGAGGCGAGTGATTCGCACTCGCCGTTTTTAAATAGTATGCAGGCCTTTAAGCATGCACTGATGTTTGCAACGGAGAGCGACGAGGTGGTGGACTATAGCGGGTGGTTTGAGGAAGACGAAAGCGTACAACACGTCGCCCCCACGCCATGCGAAAACAGTCTCCAGCGCCCGGAAGCGGGCACTTCAAAAAGGATATTCGCCGCTGAAATAGACGTCTGTGACAATCCTATTTATCGCGACTCTTCTGGCTGGCATTACAACCGAATCATGTTCAGACCCCATGAATCTAAACGACTTACAAAACAGATTCAAAACCGGGTGTGCAACATCAAAGAAAAGGAATATCAGTAAGATGCGTAACATTTTAAGTGTGATTATTTTGGCGTTTATGGTGACGGGGTGTATGACATCTGCGCCCATAACATCTACTCAGACCCGCAGTGAAGACGCGGCTACCTCCGCAGCTTCCGTTCCTGCGCAAACGTCAGTGCTGCGTCGCTGGTCCGGCTACGGCATTACCTTTGAGTATGTAAGCAAAGAAGAGGCGTTTATTGACGGTCAACGGGCCGACATTATCGAACGCGAACCTGGGGCAACGGTTTACCAGTCAGGCGACAAGACGGTGATTCACTATTTTCCTCAACAAAAAGCGTATTACAAACACGGTACAACGCTGGTGGGTTATCTCAAGTAAGGTCTGCTGATGAACAAGAATGAACGTTTTAACCAGTTAAATGCCGTTTCAGCGCTTCTCGGTGAGGAGACGCTGGAAACGGTATTGATGATGGACTCTCGTTTAATGATGCTCCCGCTTGATGGAATGGCATCGATTACCGTCACCCTGACCTCGGTCGAAGGAGTATCATTGACGGCAAAGCGCTCAGGAAAACAGCGGGATGTGCGCTGGCGGGTTAAAGATTAATGCCTGGATGCCGCGCTACTATTTATCCGATTATTGCGGTGTTGGCCTGAGGTGCCGTCAGTGTTTCCTGCATACATTCCATAAACACCCGCATCGCCGGGCTGACAAATTTCCCCGCATGGTACGCGCACAATGCCTCGATCGTAAGTGCCGGGAGCGAAAAGGGCAGTTCAACCAGCGACCCGCTTGCCAGTTCATTTTCAACGGTAAAGCGCGGTAAAAATGAGATCCCAAGATTACCTGCAACACATTGTTTAATACTCTCAATACTCCATAACTCGATGGTGTTATCGAGAGTGATCTGGCGCTGACGTAAAGTGCTTTCAAAAATTTGGCGAAAGATGCATTGCGGTTCGTTGATGATAAAGCTGGCGGGGATATGCTGGCCTGAGCGGGTGAAATCGACGCCGTTAAGTTGTGGTGAGGCGACCAGAACTAAGGGCTGTTTGCCATAGTTTTGCATGGTCAGGGCTGAATCGTTGCCCACACGGTAAAAGATGCCAAGGTCCACCTCATCTGCCAGCAGGGCATCACGGATAGCGTAGCAGTTGAGTGACTGCAATGAGAGGCGAACGCCAGGCGCGCGTTGCTTAAACTTCTGGAGTACAGCGGGAATTTTATACGATAGCAGCGTTTCCCCGGCGGCGATACGCAGTTCGCCCGCTGGCTCGTCTTTGTCCAGCGCGGCCTGGCGTAGCCCGTCCATCACCCGCATCAGTTCATAGACATGCGGCAAAATATTACGTCCGGACTCGGTCAGGATCATCCGACGACCGATTTTTTCAAACAGCCGGAGCGACAGTTCTTGTTCCAGTTGCTGGATCTGAAAAGTGATGGTGGACTGTGTGCAGCAGAGTTTATTGGCTGCTCGGGCAAAGGATCCCTCTTCGACCACGGTTTTCAGTGTCATCAGACGACGCAGATCCATTCCTTCCCTCTTAAATTCATCGAAAATGTCGAAGTCAGAATAACAAATATTTCGATTTTTTTAAGTATTTGCGCAGGGTAGTTTAAACAAAAATTATCTGAGGGATCCTTGTGAATACTGCCGTTATCACTGCTTTTCTAACCTATACGGTTATCTCTGCCATCACCCCCGGCCCTAATAATATCCTGGCGCTCAGTTCGGTGAGTGCTCATGGACTCAGGCGCAGCGTGCGCGTGCTGGCGGGAATGACCTGTGGTTTTCTGGTGATTATGCTGTTATGTGCAGTTTTCACCATTACGCTCACTCATGTATTGCCCGCCGTCACTGGTTGGCTCAACATTCCTGGCGCACTCTATATTGTGTGGCTGGCACTGAAAATTGTACGCAGCGATCCGGCGACAGCGCAGGGAACGTCAATGTTACTGAGCTTCTGGACCAGCTTTGCACTGCAGTTTGCCAACGTCAAAATCATCCTTTATGGCATTACGGCGCTCTCTGCTTTTGTTTTGCCCTATACCCATAATATCGCCGTTGTTGCGGTGATGAGTGTAAGCCTTGCCCTTATCGGCGCGGCGGGAAATTTTTGCTGGGCGGTAGCAGGGCACTTGTTTCAGGCGTTACTGCGTCGCCATGCTCGCGCGGTGAATGCATTGCTGGCCTGTCTGCTTCTTTACAGCGCCATTCGTCTGTTTATTTGATAGCTGCGTATAGCGCTTTTTCGCAATAGCTCATCCATTTAAATACTTTGTTATTTCCGGCTTTTTCTCCCATCGTCGGCACAGAAAAAGGCTGAAAAAGGGCATTAAGTGGATGGCAAAAAGTAAGGCGGTTTACCTACACGAGCAGCAGCGCGCGTTTATCCGGCGGCTGTCCGGTTCCTGGCTGTGGCGCAGTGAATTTCCAACCTGGGCATTGATAGTCGTTATCTACGGTGGCTGGTTTGCCACGCTGGCCTGCCATGAAACGCTGGGTTTATTGCCCGCCACGTTACTGCTTATCTGGTTTACCGCCTGGTATATGTCATTGCAGCATGAGCTTATTCATGGCCACCCCACGCGCTACCCGTGGGTCAACCAACTGCTGGGGCTGATGCCGCTGGCCGTCTGGTATCCGTATGGGTTGTACCGCGATTCTCACCTTGCGCACCACCGCGCCCACCTGCTGACGTTGCCGGATGACGATCCGGAATCCTACTACTTTTCTGCCCATCGTTGGCAGCGTTTACCCCACTGGCAGCGCCGCCTTATCCAGTTACGTAATACCTTTCCGGGGCGTTTGCTGCTGGGACCGCTATTCGACATCGTGCAAATGGTTGCGGGTATGATCATGGCATTTCGCACCCGCCAGCGTGATGCTATCGCGATGTGGCTGGTTCACGGGATGTTATTGGTGGTGACCTTTGCGTGGGTTGCCCACTGCGGCTTTTCGCTCATCTGGTTTGTGCTGGCGGTCAGTTATCCGGCGCTGGCGCTCACAAAAGTGCGCTCGTTCCTGGAGCACCGGGCAGAAGAAGACCCGCTGGCCCGCTCGGTGATTAACGAAGCCGCCTGGCCCTGGCGCGTGTTATTCCTTAACCTGAACTATCATTCTGTGCATCACGACTTACCGGGCGTGCCCTGGTACGGATTGCGTACGGTCTACTTATACGATAGCGCCGGTTATCAGGCACGCAACGGGGGATTTGTGGTGCGTGGGTATGGCGTATGGCTGCGGCGTTTCCTGTTCCGCGCTGTCGATGTGAACGCGCATCCGGGGTTTACCGCGAGCAATAACAATCATGCGCCATGAAATTGCTTTTCCCATGTACGACCTGCACCGCCCGGACACCCTGGCGCTTATTCGCGCCGTGAGTGAACGGCTGGCGGCGAAGGGGATTACCGTCAACGCGGTCTGGCCGCAAGAGGCACTGCTTTCCCACTGGCGAAGTGACGCCCTTTTACTAAGCCAGACCTGTGGTTTTCCGCTGGTCACGCAGTTGCCCGACGTGCAAACGGTCGGCTGCTTTCATTATTCTGCTCCCGGCTGTGACGGCTTTCACTACCGCAGCCTGCTGGTGACGCGCGAGGAAAACACCCGGCCAACGCTGGCGGATTTCCGTGGCCGCGTGGCGGCCTGCAATAGTATGGACTCCCAGTCGGGCTACAACACATTACGCAAAATGGTGGCACCGCTGGCAGAGGGCGGGGCGTTTTTCTCATCCGTGGTATTGAGCGGTAGCCACCGACAATCACTGGTGGCGATTGGGCAGCGAAGGGCGGATATCGCGGCCATTGACTGCGTGAGCTGGGCGTTATTAGCGCGTCATGAACCTGAACTGCTGGCCGGACTGGTGGTGATTGGCTCAAGCCCGCTGGCGCCCGGGCTTCCACTTATCACCGCAAAACAGACATCGGCACAGCGCCTTTTACTCCTGCAGGAGGCATTATTTGAGCTGGTCAACGATGCGCGTTACCAGGCGGTCTGCGACGCATTGCTGATAACGGGGTTTAGCCCGGTTGCCCGCGAGGCTTATTCCCCATTGCTGGCCTGGCGCGATGAGGCGGCGGCGCTGGGTGTAACGCAGTTATAGCCTCCCGGACAACACAGGGCATTTTACGCCTGCACATTCAGTGTTAACCTCGCTTTTCCTTACTGTGCAGAAGGTTTCCCCTGTGCCCATTGACACTGTTTGTGCTTTCCTGCCCGGGGTGGTCTTTTGGGCTGGCCCTTAAGCTGGCGATGACGCAGCGCTAACCTCAAGCCTCATCCGCTTAATAAAGTCTTCTGCAGGCAGTGGACGGCAGAAATAGTAACCTTGCATGAAATCGACATTTTTTGCGCGCAGGTAATCTACCTGCGCCTGGGTTTCTACCCCTTCGGCAATCACCTTGAGCCGCATTTTTTTCGCCAGGTCAATGACGCTTTCCACCAGGCGAGTATCGGTATTGTTGTCTATCTGGCTGACAAACATTTTGTCGATTTTGAGAAATTCAGGCTGCAGTGCGCAAATATAGGCGAGGTTTGAATAACCGGTGCCGAAATCATCGAGCGCCACGGATATGTTGGCGCGACGCAGGGCGGCAAGCCATTCGTTCAGTTGTGGCGTGACATGCAGCGGATGTCGTTCGGTCACTTCAACCACGATATGGCGTTTTTTCGCCTCCAGGTTGTGCATCATGTCGCTGATATCAATTTCAAAATGGGGATCAAGGCAATTTTGCGCACTGATATTAATGCAAATATAGAGTCCATCGGGAAAATGATGGATAGCCTTCTGAAAATCGGCGGTAATTTGCTGCATCAGCAGCCGGGTTAATGGGCCAATCAGATGATGCTGTTCGGCCAGCGGAATAAATATATCAGGTGAAACATAGCCATACGTGGGGTGTTTCCATCTGGCGAGTACCTCAAACCCGGCGATCTTACCCGTATCACCTTTAAAGAATGGCTGATAAAACGGATGAATCTGCCGTTGCGTAATCGCCTGCTGTAACGTCTGGAAAGGCGATGTGAAATAGCCCATCAGTCGCCAGAAGAGATAGCCGCACATTGTTGAAATCAGCAGGGCAAACGCGAGTATCAACGTGTTTTCCGCAATAAAGCGATACAAGGGGATCGCCACGGGGTATTGCCAGGCGACCGAAACCGGGAAGGTCGCCGACCTCAGGTGCATAAAGTGGTCGCTGTCTCCGGAGGCATAAATAATACTGCCGTCACTCCAGACCTGCGCGCCGCCAATTTGCAGATACATATTTCCCTGCACACCATCAAGGTTAAAGGCATTGTTAATAAAAGAGGCGCTGATATTGACCAGTAACGTATTGTTTTGAATATTGGCCAGATAATAAAGGGTTGGCATATCAAACAATAATGTTTCAACGGGAGCTTCTGTTGTGCCGATATGTGAAAACAGCCGTTGTGGAATTATTTTCCTTTGGGCCGCGGTTAATGAGGAGCAACCAATCGTATCCCCTTGCACAAAACTTATTGCCTGAATATGGGGGAAATGGTTCAGCAAAAACGCCTGTTCACGAGAGAGGCTGCCACTGCATATGACCTGTTGCGCCTGCAGGCTACTTTTAGCGGCATTGCTGGCTTCGCCCAGCAACTCCTCGGTATAGGTGAGGATGCTTTGTGCCGCGACGCGGGCATTTTCCCGTTCTGAATGTAGCTGATGCATCGCTATCAAACTCAGCCCTGATGCCAGCAAGACCAGTGATAAAAATACAGCGGCTATTAATTTCACCGTGCCTGTCATCACGACGAAACCAAAATAGGTTTTCTGTTGTAGTTGTGAAAACAACGTTGCTGCTTTAATCAGGTTTGGCATAGTCCGGTGTCGTTGTCATAAAACAGAGTCAAAAGGGTGGCAATCGGTGGTTGTGTCGTCAGGCAATCAGCAATTACGATTGCCTGACGAGATTTAGAAAAACGGAGACTCAGAACTTAACCCAGTCGCCATTGTCATGGTTGCTGGCTTTTTTCGTCGGTAGTACTGGCAGATTACTGCGCGACAGCATCCGTTTTTCACTCTGAATGGCGGTCTCTTTAGCGACCCGGAAAATAGAAACCACTTTTTCGAGCTGTACCGCCTGATCTTCCAGCGAGCTGGCAGCGGCGGAGGACTCTTCAACCAGCGCGGCATTTTGCTGCGTGGTGGTGTCCATCTCTGCCATCGCCTGGGCAATTTGCGAAATGCCCCGGCTTTGTTCATCGGTTGCCGCGGCAATCTCCCCCATGATGTCGCGTACCTGGGCTACCGACGTCTCGATTTTGGACATGGCTTCACCCGCGCTTTCGACCAGCGTGAAACCACTGTCGACATACACCACGGACTCCTGAATCAGGTTTTCAATCTCTTTGGCCGATTGCGCACTGCGCTGGGCGAGGTTACGAACTTCGGCGGCGACCACCGCAAAGCCTTTCCCCTGATCGCCTGCGCGCGCGGCTTCAACCGCCGCATTGAGCGCCAGGATATTGGTCTGGAAGGCAATGCTATTGATAACCGTGGTAATTTCAGAAATGCGGTGCGAGCTGCTACGCACGTTCTTCATGGTGTCGATAACCTGCTGCGAGATCTGGCTACCCTGGCTGGCATTTTGCGATGCCTCTTCTGAGAGCAGACGGGCATGGCTGGCATTTTCGGCATTGAGCGCCACGGTGGAGGTTAGCTGCTCCATACTGGCGGCTGTTTCCACGACGGCGGCGGATTGCTGTTCAGTACGAGATGATAAGTCCATATTGCCTGCGGCAATTTCCGAGGATGACCGCGCCACACTCTCCACGCCATTACGCACGTCATAAATGATGTTTTTCAAATTCTCATTCATGGTGGCAACCGCCTGCATTAACAGGCCCGGCTCATCGCTACGGTTGCTGGTCAGCGTACTGGTCAGATCGCCTTTCGCAATTTGTTCCGCCACATACAGGGTTTCATTAAGCGGGCTGGTAATGGTGCGGGTGATCCAGAACGCTAAAGCGATACCGGCCAGGATACCAATCAGCGCTACCGTACTCATTTGCCATTGCACATTGCTGACGACCGTGGCGACAATTTGCTGCTGAAGATCAAACAGAGCCTGAATGGCGTTAGTCAAAACCACTGCCCGGTCAGTCAGTTGAGATGACAGGGTGGACTGTTCCGTCCATACATTGCGATAGTGCTCGAGTTCCGCAGCAATATTCTGGAAATAAGGCACATCATCGGCAAGCCAGGTTTTCTGGTCATCCGGCAATTGCAGAAGAAGCTGTTCCGTTGCTGTTTTACAGGCGGTCAGGCGAACAACAATCTCCTTTTGCAACTGTTCCGTCGGGTGGCTTTTATAGACCGTGACCTGTGAGTCAATATCACTCATCAGGAAAGCCACTTGCTCGGCGAGAAGTGCCTGGCTTTGAGTGAGTGAACTGTTTTTACTGGTTTTATCTGCCAGCGCGGAGTCGTCGTTGAGTTCCTGCGTATCCAGTTTTTTCTCGCTCAGCTTCTTCGTGTTCAGCGCTTTGGTGAACAGATTTAGCGTTTCGACATAGTCGTTAACCGCACCTGCTGTTTTGTCCAGAGCGCTTTTACCCTCCACCGACCAGGTGAATGTATTAAGCTGGTTGATAGTGTCCTGCATACGACGTACAGAGGTATTTATTTGATCTAAATATTTTTGATCAAGCGTATACTGAAAATTAGTTCGGCCAAGCCTTACGCTTGAAAGTGAATTAAAAAGATCGGTTGAAAGCTCGTTTTTGGTAACTTTATCCTGAATATTGTTTAAGCCAAACATACCGGAGGTCAAAACCGCGATTGTAACAAACAATACGATCGAGAAACCTAACAGTAATTTCCTGCCAACTTTCAGGTTTAAAAAAGGTTGTATCAGATTCATTTATTCTTCCAGTATCGGCATTACCGTCATTGGACGGTTTCATTGCATCAGTATTAAAGGGGGCAGATTACGTCCCGCGATCGGATTACAATAGAAAAAAAGCCCTTTGCACGGGGGTGCGCAGGGCAAATCCCTGGCTGACATCACTCTCGCAGGGTATCTGGCTTCTCCTCTTTTTTAATAGAGTGAGTCGGGAGTTCACTCACTCGATAATAAATAGGGGTAACGTCCTCATAATTTACGGTATAGCCTCGTCCTTTCTTATTTATGATAAAATCACGGGGCAGACCGATAAGAGTAAGCTTTTTACTTAAGTTATTTAAAACCTGCCATAGCCGTTGCGAGGAAGGACTTAAGTTGCTCACTTCCCAAATGTTATGAAACAATTCTTCTTTACTGATGTTGTTATGTCGACCATATTTCAATAAGTAAAGAAAAAGATTCATCATCGTATCGTTAAAAACAACAGAGGCAAATATCAAATTGTTATCAGATTGGCTGGTTGGTAACCTGTACAATCGACGACTGTTAATGTCGAAATGTATTTCTTTACCAATCATAAATCCATATAAGCGATAGCCCATTCTGTCATGCTCGCATTAAAATAGATCGGCCTGATGCCGCGACACAGAGTGCTTCTCGATAAACCATACATTTATAGGGTGATTATATGGCTGATACCGAGGCTTTCCAATCTCCGATCCGCTGCGCTATTTCGGGGTGGATGCTACTCCACGCCTCAATCATTTAATCTCATCTAAATAGAACCTTTAGTTTTTTGTCCTGAAAAATGGCTTTATCGTTCCTCTTTTAGCTGTTAAAGATTCTTTTTTTAGTCATCAAGATTTATAACTATATTTTTGTTAGAGGCTGGTCATTCATGCTGACATCAGCTTCTTGTTTCCGCCTCTGAGCCTGACAGCGCCCTGTCTGACGGAGAACATACTTTTGGCGCAATCAACGTGCCGGATGTCAGCTACTCTAGGGAATGTGGAAAAAAAGTGGAGTGACGTTATATGATTTATACTGAATGGAAAGCGATCCGCAGGCAGGAATACGTAGGTTTAGTATTTGAGAAAATGATAATAACATGCTGAAAATTAACAATAAAAATCTGAATCAGATTTTTGTGCGCGCGGTTGTTTCAAGGGGAGTCAGTGTGCGTATATCTCTGATGATCACGCTATGAAGACTGCATGGTTGATTAACGATGTTGTCCTGTTTGAACCCGATGAGCGACGTCTTTGCGCGATACAAAACTACCCTGCCCAATGCATTATCCTCCACGGCCCGGTAAACGAATGCTTGTTGCAGCTTCTTTTACATAACGGAGAGGTGCTTTCGCAGCGTTTTTTATTTGATGCGGTATGGGGAAAGCAGGGGGCGGTTGTCACAACCAACGCTTTATATCAAGCTATTGCGTCAGTCAGAAAAGCGTTGAAGTCTGCAGGACTCGCCGATGATGTGATTAAAACAATTCCCAAGGCAGGGTTTAAATCTGTCGCGCAAATTTGCGCGGGGGAAGCGGCCGATTTTCTGCCACAGAGGACAGTTATCCCTGAGCCTGTTGAGGCCGGGTATATGCCCGTTGCGAATGACAATATAATCATCAACAAGCAAGACTCAAGATGGGATGCGCTATTACATTCACCTGTTGCCTTTTTTATGGCAGGCCTGCTGTTTTGTCTCTCATGTGCTGTGCTCTACGGTTCACTTAATTATGATAAAGCCGTGTTTGCGGATTATCAGCAGGTTGGAAAAATCGGCAACTGTGAGGTTTTTTCTTCCTGGTACGATGTGGAGCACAGTCGCAGTCAGTTTAACGCGTTATCGGCGCGTTATCCCATCACCTGTAAGCCAGGGGACAGTGCCTATATGACTGTCAATCGCCTGCAACAGGGAATATCAATCTTCATATGTGATAAAACACCTGATAGCGCTAATGCACATTGCAGGACCCTTTTTTATCGGCAGAAATATCATGAAAACCAATAAACTTTTTCTGCTCTGGGGAGCTATCTTAATCGCCATTGCGACGCCGCTACTTTGCGCCGGGTATCTCAGCTATCAGCGTAACCATTTTACCTGTGATGCACATGCCATTATTGTCGATGAGGATGCCATAATGGATATCATTACCAATTATTCATTCGATGGCGGTAGTGGTAGTTATGAATCATCGGGAAAATATATAAAAGGGACTCAGCCGGCGCTGTCAACCAGTAATAACGTCTCTTTTAATTATTGGTATGAGAATGGGAAAATGATTATGGTGTCGAACGACACCAATGAACTGCCAAAACGGACGGAACCTTTACTGGACCAGATGCCTGATTTTTACCATCTTCGCGATCGTGGTATCAGTATCGATATCGTGCGAGCGAATGCGGCAAGTTACTATTTTGTCTATGGTCATACGCCAGTATTTTACTGTACAAAAAGCCGGAATGATTGATGTATGGCAAGCGGCAAAGCGCGTCTGGACCAGACGGTCAAAAAATTTCATCAATGACATTGCGGGTAATGAGATTGCTGTCTAATTTTATTCTTGGTTTGGTTCTTCTGACACCTTGCAGAGAGCCGTAGTTTACTTTTTTACAGGAATGAATATGCAGAGCACGACAACTGAGGAACAACTAAACGCCTTTTTTGGTCGCGATCCTCATGCTTTCGAGGCGGAAGAACAGCTTATCGCAGAAATCACGCAGAGCCTCCGTGCTCACAAGGCTGATGTAAGCAATAAAGACCTTATCTTTGCGCTCATTCAACTGCTTGAAATTGAAAAAGATGTCGTCAAACTGGATATCTATCGCAACGCGCTTGAAATGGTTGTTCAGAAAACCCCCGACGACGTTTAATTCAAATTTTCTGTTTCCCTGCCTGAAAACATGCTGCCTTCGCAATGAAATCGAAGGCAGCCATCAATCGTACTTGTCTCCGTCACGCCAGGATAATGCCGGGGAACCATTACAGCGGCTTTTTGCGCCGCTGTATCAGATAGTGTCGGGTGGCTTCCAGAACGCTTCTCTGGCGGGAACATGTTGCCATGACTTCCTGCGCGCGAAGCACCATGACGAGGTTATCTGCCTTTATGGGCAGGCGCGAATTCATAAGATAAGTGGCGGCCAGGCCAATCGCCTCATGGATTTCCTCTGGTTGAACTTGCTCATTTTCGTTCAATTACTCTCCCGTTGCTGAGATGACGAACGTCTTCTAAAGCCGTCAGGCCAGATCAAATTCACAATGAGCATTATGTCGGAACATGCTGACGCAAGTCTGATTAGAAGGGTACAGGTGGAATCGCAAACCTGTTAACCATACAGGTTAAACAGGGCGTGTATGCTTAGTGTTTGATTGCTTTGCTGATACTTAACAGAGTGTCGTCACGGAGTCGACTTTTGCGCTGGGTCGTTTGCAAAGACCAGGCGCTTTTTTTGCTGTGATCGGGCTGCGTACGGAAATGGTGCACACCACTGATTGCGCTTCGCCAGGCTTCCTGCCTTTCACTGTCGGTTTCACTACTTAGGTTTTCCTGCAATTGCACAATTAAGGCATCGAAAGAAATATCATCCGCTGATTCCAGAAGCGTAAGAATCGCTTCTCCCATGACAGTATCTACAAGTTTGTCCTTATCATTTTTACTCATTTCGCCTCTCAAAATTTACGACACTGTTTTACACAAGCCCTAAACATTATGCACACTCAGGCCAAACCTGCCTCTTTTTGTTGATCTTATTTAAAAGATGGCCGCGCTTTCACTTCTGACCTTTGGTAAAGATCAGCGCCATTAAGGCGTTAAGTTGCGCTTCGGTTGCCGCGTCCGTCTCAGTCGCGATGCGGGCAGCAATTTTAAGGCAGATGGTGCGTTTGCTGATGGTTTGCTTAGCGTGCAACATCTCTATCACAAGCGCGCCCAACCTCTCTTCACACGAGCGCATCTGTGTTAAAGGGCACTTAATGGCACCATCATCGCTGTCACGGGTACCCTTCACGACGGCCTCATTCAGTCAGGATCTATAGCCAAAGATTTGGCGAACGCCATGCGGCAGGCAAGTTGATCCATAAGCGTAATCGAAACGCTAAAAAATGCAAAAATCCAGGGGGGATTTATTGAATGGTAAGAGGGGAATTACCCGGTGCGGTGATGGCGAGGAGAGGAAGATGTGAAATGTGGGGTAACCGCCTGCCCAACTATGCGCAGGCGGCAAACAGGTTAATGCTGTTTCTTCTGCAGCGCTTCCCAGAGGCCAACAAGATAGGTCACACCCAGAGCACGGTCATATAAGCCGTATCCCGGACGACCGGTTTCCCCCCAGATAAAGCGGCCATGGTCCGGGCGGATATAACCCTCGAAGCCATTGTCATGCAGTGCCTGCATCACCTTGTACATGTCCAGCGAACCGTACGGAGAGGGATGCGCGCACTCGTAGAAATCTTTGTCTTTGATGAGCTTAATATTGCGCACATGCGCAAAATGGATGCGTTTACGGCGTGTGAACTCCGCCAGGATGTCGTAGACATTATTTTCCGGGTCTTCACCGATGGAGCCTGTGCACAGCGTAATGCCATTAGCCGGGGAGTCGACGGCGTTACAGATCCAGTCAAGGTCGTCGCGGTTTTTTACCACGCGCGGCAGGCCGAAGATCGAATACGGCGGATCGTCCGGGTGAATAGCCATTTTCACGCCAACCTCTTCACACACCGGAATGACGCGCTCAAGGAAGTAGACCAGATTGGTGCGCAGTGTCTCATCGTCCACGTCTTTGTATTTCGCGAACAGTTCCTGCACGCCGGCCAGACGTTCAGGTTCCCAGCCGGGCAAGGCGAAGCCGTTAGAATTATCCAGCACCTCGCGCACCACTTGCTCAAGACTCTTGTCGATACCTTTTTTCTCAAAGGCCATGGTCAGCGAGCCATCCGGCAGGACGTAATTCATCTCGGTCTTCATCCAGTCGAATACCGGCATGAAGTTATAGCAGATCACCTTCACGCCAAAACGGGCGAGGTTACGGATGGTCTGCTGGTAATTTTCAATGTACTGATCGCGGCTGGGCAGGCCAATCTTAATGTCGTCATGGATGTTAACGCTCTCAATAACTTCCATCTTGAGGCCTGCCTGATGGGCGAGACCAACCAGGTGTTTAATTTTATCGACAGGCCAGACGTCACCGACAGCGACGTCGTAAAGCGCGCCGACCACACCTTCAACCCCCGGTACCTGGCGGATATGCTCAAGCGGAATTTTATCCTCGTCTGGCCCAAACCAGCGCATTGTCATTTGCATCACAGTTGTCCTTTTATTCAGTCATGTTTTTGTAACTACCATACTAGTATCTTTCAATGGCGAGTAAAAGGGGCAAATGCGCAAAATCACGAGGTAAATGTAGAGAACCCCTGGCCCGAAGTCAGCCAGGGTGGGGGTTATTTCAGGTTGAATGTCAGATAGCCCATGATGCCATCGCTTGGGCCATCTTTGGGGTGATGCACGCCATCCATGACAGGAATGACCGGAAAATCGAAAGGGGAAACGCCTTCAATGCAGGCGACATTAACGCCAAATTGCTCCGGGTTGGAGCGGCGCTGGTGAAAGGTATAAATCCCACAGACGGAGCAAAAATAGTGAGCCGCTGCCTGGGTATTAAACCGGTACTCGGTGAGTTTCTCCTTGCCCCGCGTCACTTCGAGCCCGGATAACTGGGCAGAGACAGCTACCGCACCGCGCATCCGGCAAAACGAGCAGTTACAGCGGCGTAAGGTATTAAACCCATCAGTGAGTTCAACGGTAAAAGCGACGGCACCGCAGTGGCACTGCGCGTGAAGCTTTTCTGACATAACAATCTCCATGGTGACAAAAGAGGATGTAATGAGTGTAGCCGTCTGGCGTTTAACGCGGTTGAGTTGTCAGGGGAAGAACGGGGCAGGAGGCGTTAGCTTTGCTTTTTCTTCTTGTATTCAGCAATGGCCTGATTAATGTTATTGGTTTCGATAGAGTCGACCTTTTCGTTATCAGAGAAGACATCATAACGGCCTTCATTGTAGCGAAAAAGAACAGTGACGCCCTGAAAGCGAACTCTTTTTTCCTTTACCGTAATGCCACGACTGCGCATGGCAATTTTTGCGATGGTATCTATTTTTTTACCGTTCATGATGAGTCAGCGTGCCTTTTATTATTAATTATAGTGTCCCTGCTGGCATCAGGGATAGAATGATATTAATTTTATAAACCCGGAAAAGAAAGGACGATAACAAAAAATGGAAGCTGGAAAAAGTTGATAAATTTCAGGCGGGTTAAGGTTTTCTTAATCTTTGGATGTTCTCGAAATTCAAAACGATATGTTTATTAAAATATTTAAAATTCGGCAGTATTAAATAGCGAACTCAAATGTTGAGAATTATTTCGATTCTCATTCCGATATCTGTGCGTTTAAACTCCAGCCAGCTTGCAAACGCTTCGTTTAGACACACCTTTTATAAGGAATAAATATGAGAAATCGCTTTTCTGCCATGTGTTCGATAGCTTTGGTCATCTCTTCTGTTTTCGCGGGTTCTTCTGCTTTTGCGGCCGACAATGATGACGGCATTGTCATTTATAATGCCCAGCATGAAAATCTGGTTCAGTCGTGGGTTGATGGTTTCACGAAAGAGACCGGGATTAAAGTAACCCTGCGTAATGGCGGCGATACCGAGCTGGGTAATCAGCTTGTCCAGGAAGGGAGTGTTTCGCCTGCCGATGTTTTCCTGACTGAAAACTCTCCGGCAATGACCCTGGTTGACAACGCAAACCTGTTCGCTCCGCTCGATGCCGATACTCTAAAACAGGTGCCTGCCGCTTATCGTCCGGCCCATGGCCGCTGGATTGGGATTGCCGCACGTAGCACCGTGTTCGTTTATAACCCGAGCAAAATCAGCCCGGCCCAGGTGCCGACATCTCTCATGGATTTAGCGAAGCCGGAATGGAAAGGGCGTTGGGCGGCCTCTCCGTCGGGTGCCGATTTCCAGGCGATTGTCAGCGCTATGCTGGCGTTAAAAGGCGAACCGGCGACCCTCGACTGGCTGAAAGCGATGAAAACCAATTTTGTTGCTTATAAAGGTAACAGCACTGTCTTAAAAGCGGTGAATGCCGGGCAGATTGATAGTGGCGTTATTTACCATTACTACTATTTTGTCGATCAGGCGAAAACCGGTGAGAACAGCAAAAACACGCAACTTCACTATTTCAAACATCAGGATCCGGGTGCCTTTGTCAGTATTTCCGGTGGCGGTGTGTTAGCGTCCAGCAAACATAAAGCGCAGGCCCAGGCCTTTATTAAATGGATCACCGGCAAAACCGGGCAGGATATTCTGCGCACCAACAACGCGTTTGAATATGCGGTGGGCGTGAACGCAGCCTCTAACGAAAAACTGGTACCGCTGAATAAACTTGAAGCGCCGAAAGTTGAACCGTCTACGCTCAACAGTAAAAAAGTCACCGAGCTGATGACCCAGGCGGGTATTCTTTAAAATAATAACAGTGAGCGCCTTATGTCTGGTTTGAGCATTCCGTTGGCTGGAAAACAGCAACGCCAAACGCATCAGCATCGCCCCGCGCGAATGTTGGTGATATTAGCCATGCTGGTTTCCCTGTTGGCGTTACTGCCCGTTGGGTTTGTGATTGCGACAGGTATTGATACGGGATGGGAGAGCGTTAAGGCGCTCGTCTTTCGCCCGCGTGTCGCGGAGTTACTGGCGAACACGCTGCTGCTGATACTTTTTTCGCTCCCTATTTGCGTTTGTCTTGGCGTAGCGCTGGCCTGGCTAACGGAGAGAACCGCACTGCGGGGGCGTCGCGTCTGGTCGTTGTTGGTGGTTGCGCCGCTGGCGATCCCGGCTTTTGTGCAGAGCTACGCGTGGGTGAGCGTTATCCCGTCTTTACATGGGCTGGCGGCCGCCGTGTTTATCTCCGTGCTGGCTTATTACCCGTTTATTTATATGCCGGTTGCCGCTGTTCTGCGGCGACTGGACCCTAACCTCGAAGACGTTGCCGCATCTTTAGGCATTGCTCCGTGGCAGGTTTTCTTTCGTGTGGTATTGCCGCAACTGAAACTGGCTATCTGGGGCGGCGCGCTGCTGGTGGGCCTGCACCTGCTGGCAGAGTATGGCCTGTACGTGATGATCCGCTTCGATACCTTCACTACCGCTATTTACGATCAGTTCCAGTCCACCTTTAGCGGCCCGGCGGCCAATATGCTGGCGGGGGTGCTCGCGCTGTGCTGCCTGGGGCTTCTGTTGCTGGAAGGGGCAACCCGCGGCAAAGCTCGCTATGCCCGCGTGGGGGGAGGCTCCGCCCGCCGTCAGAATATCCATGCACCCGCAATGGCAGGTCATTTGCTGGCACAACTCCTGCTGGCTTGCGTGGTTGTGCTGGCGCTGGGAACGCCCATCGCGGTGCTGGGGCGCTGGCTGTGGGCGGGCGGCCTGGCGGTCTGGCAGAACGGTGATTTGTGGTTATCTCTGCATCAAACGGTGGTCCTGGCGTCGGCCGGGGCACTCATTACCACTGGCTTTGCTATTCCGTGCGCGTGGCTGGCGGTTCGCCATCCGCGTCGCCTGTTCCGGCTGCTGGAAAGCATGAACTATGTGGCCAGTTCACTGCCAGGGATCGTGACGGCGCTGGCGCTGGTGACGGTCACCATTCATTACGCGCGGCCCATTTATCAGACCGAAGTGACGCTCTTTCTGGCGTATATGCTGATGTTTATCCCCCGGGCGCTGATCAACTTACGCGCCGGTATCGCCCAGGCGCCTGTCGAACTTGAACATGTCGCGCAAAGCCTCGGCGTGTCGCCAGGATGGGCGCTGTGTCGCGTGACAATGCGCCTGGCGGCGCCCGGTGCGGCGGCTGCCGCGGCACTGGTCTTTCTGGGGGTGAGCAACGAACTGACGGCGACACTGCTGCTCTCTCCGCTGGGAACCCGCACGCTTGCCACCGGTTTCTGGGCGCTGACCAGCGAGATTGATTACGTTGCTGCGGCCCCGTATGCCCTGTGCATGATCCTGATTTCTCTTCCCCTGACGGGCCTGCTTTACAAGCAATCACAAAAATTATCGGGTCGTTAAGATGTTCGAGCTTATTAATGTGTCGAAAAAATTTGGCCACACTCAGGTGCTGGATAACATCACGCTTTCACTGTCACCCGGCAGCCGCACCGCGATAGTGGGGCCATCAGGCTCCGGTAAAACCACTCTGTTACGCCTGATTGCCGGGTTTGAGATGCCCGATAGCGGCCAGATAACGATGCGCGGCATGCCGCTGTTTAGCCCGACAGTATCGGTTCCGGCGCATCAGCGAAAAATTGGTTTTGTCCCGCAGGAAGGGGCGCTTTTTCCGCATCTGACGGTTGAAGAAAACATTGGCTGGGGGATCCGCGCCTCGCGCCAGGAACGGCGTAAGCAGGTTGAAGCCCTGATGGACCGCGTCTCACTGGACAGGCAACTGGCGCGCCACTGGCCGCATGAAATCTCCGGTGGCCAGCAGCAGCGCGTGGCACTGGCGCGTGCGCTGGCGCAGCAACCGGCGCTGATGTTGCTGGACGAACCATTCTCGGCGCTCGATACCGGGCTGCGCGCCACAACCCGTAAAGCGACCGCTGATCTTCTCTCTGAGGCGGGCGTTGCTGCCGTGCTGGTCACCCACGACCAGAACGAAGCGCTCTCTTTTGCCGAGCAGATTGCCGTCATTCGCCACGGGCGGTTTGCCCAGGTGGGGACGCCGCAGGCGGTCTATTCGCAGCCGGTCGATGAAGAGACGGCGCTCTTTTTAGGGGATGCGTTAATCCTGACGGCGGAGGTCGCCAACGGCAAAGCCAGATGTCTGGTGGGAGATGTGCCGGTGGATGACAACAGGGCGCAGGGGGTGCGGCGCATCATGCTGCGCCCGGAGCAATTGATGATTACCCCGGCGTCAGCGGGTGAAACTGCGTTGCAGGCGACAGTGCTGGATATCGATTTTGCCGGTTATCTTTCGACGCTGACGCTGGGGTTTACGGATCGTGCGCAAACGCTCACCCTTAATACCGTCACCCCACAATTATTATTGCCAGGTACTCCGGTTGCGCTCAAAATTACAGGCCATGCGCGGGTGTTTGCGGCATAAAATAGCCCGCCGATTTGCGGCATAATCTCTTTTATCCGCAGGAGCCTATATTGATGGTAATAATGAATGGGAGAGCGCATGTTTTCACTCAGTAACTGGTTTATCTGGGCGCTGCTGTCCGCCTTTTTTGCCGCGCTGACCGCCATTTTCGCTAAAGTCGGGATTCAAAATGTGGATTCCGATTTTGCGACCTTAATCCGCACCGGGATTATTATCGTTATTCTGGCGGCTTTTATTTACTTTACCGGTAAGTGGCAGAACCCCTTGCTGATTGGCAAACGCACCTGGCTTTTTCTGATCTTATCGGGTCTGGCGACGGGAGCATCCTGGGTGTGTTATTTCCGGGCGTTAAAGATCGGCGAAGCGTTTAAAGTTGTCCCGGTCGATAAAATGAGCGTGGTGATGGTGGCGATTTTCGCTTTTATTTTTCTCGGCGAACGGCCAGGGCTGCGTGAAGCAGGGGGACTGCTGCTGATTACCGCAGGCGTATTATTACTGGCGCTGCGGCGATAATCAGCCGGGCTTTTTATGTGCGGGCAGAAAAATAACCAGGACGCCCGCAATAATAATCAGCACGCCCGTTAGCGACTGAACGGAAAATACGCCGCGCATGCCGGGCAAAATAAGGGACGCTGACCATACCAGAATATAGCTGAGACTCAGCAGGGCATAGGCTTTGCTCAATGCCAGATGGTGTAACGCCAGATACCAGAAAAACATTGAGGCCAGATAACCCGCAAGCCCGGCCAGCAGCAGCGTTGTTTCCAGATGAACGGGCCACAGCGCGACGATAAAGGCATAAAACTGTGACACCGGCGGAAGGGCCGCCATGGCATAGCCCATTGCAAGCTGCGCCGCACTGGTTAACAACACGCTGACCAGCGTCAGAAGAATACCTTTCATGCTGCACCACCCAGAACCACAATGCCCACAATAATTAACCCCACGCCAAGCCAGTGGCGCAGGTTAACCGGTTCACGCCAGATCCCCCAGGCGGCCAGCGTCACCCAGACAAAATTGAGGCTTAACATCGGGTAGGCGATGCCAACGGGGACGCTCTGTAACACCAGCAGCCAAAAAATCATGCCCAGGCCGAGGCAGGCCAGCGCCAGCCCGAGCCAGGTTAAGATATGACGGCGGCGGCCCACCCTGAGGGCAGGCCGCGTCGCTTGCTTTTGGCACAACTGTCCGGCAAAGCTCAGCAGGCTTGCCAGCATAAGCAGAAACCAGATCATGGTTGTGGCGCATATTCAATAAGTGCGATTCGCCCCTGAACAAATACATTTGACGGGGGAGGAATCGGCAGGCTATTCACACTTTCACCGCGTGAAAGCAGCACCACCAGCGTGACTTTGCCTTCCTGACGATGTTGTTCCAGCCAGTCGTTGAAATCTTTCTCAGCAATAAATTTGTCTTTCGCATCCGGGTAGCTGAGGCCATATTGCAGCTCACCGGTCTGGCCAAACATAATAATATCGCTGCGTTTGAGTTCCCACGCCAGGCCTGCGGCGATGCCGACATTATCACTGAGTATATAGCGGCTGGATGCCAGTGACTCTTTTGCCATGCCGATCGCGAATTGCGGCTGTTTTGATTCCATCACCCGGTTAGGGATGGCGAAACCAACCAGCAGCGCAAGCCCGGCCGGACACAATGCCGAGAGCATCCAGCTTTTTTCGGTATTGCGCAGGGTGTACCAGCCCACCAGTGCCCAGACAAAAAAGGCCATGGCGGCACAAAACACTTTATAGCTTTCGAGTGTTGTCCATACCGGGTTTTTCAGTGGTCCCCAGGGAGAGGCAATAAACGCGGCAACCAGGCCAAACAGACCAAAGCCAATGTTGAGCCAGGCATTCACGCGCAAAGCACGGTAGCCTCTCTCTGCGGCCTGCACCGAATAACCCGCCATCAAAATCGCCAGCGGCGCGAAGCAGGGCAGGATGTAGGTCACCAGTTTGCCTTTCGCGATACTGAAAAACAGAAAAGGCATCACTACCCAGCACAGCAGGTAGAGCGTCGCGCGGTTATTCTCACGGGTGAACCATGCCAGACGAAGCGAACCGGGCAGCAGCCCCAGCCAGGGCAGACTTCCCAGTAAGACAAATGGCAGGTAGTACCAGAACGGGGCTTTGTGCTGCGCATCCGCCATGGCAAAACGCTGAATATGCTCCACCCAGAAGAAGTAGTGCCAGAAATCCGGCTCGTGTTGGGCAATCGCCAGCCCCCACGGCAGGACAACCAGCACGCAACTGGCGATGGAAAGCCAGCCCCAAATCAGCACCTCTTTCCATTTTTTCTGCGCGATTGCCCAGGGTAAAACGCTCAGTACCGGCACGGCCAGCGCCAGGAATCCTTTGGTCATGACGCCCATGCCGCAGGTCAGGCCCAGCAGAACGTAGCCCGCCGCTTTTACGGAGGTGGTTTTGGCCTGAACGGCAATCCAGAATGTGCACATCCCGGCAACCAGCCACAGAGCAATCATCGGGTCGAGCACCGCATAGGTGCCGATACCGTAGACTTCCAGCATGGTGATGAAAATGATGGCGGCCATCATCGCCACGCGTTTATCGCGCCAAAGCTGCCAGGCAAACCATGAGACCATCCCGGCAACCAGCGCGGTTGAAAAGATAACCCCGGCGCGAACGGCAAAGTTGGTTTCGCCGAACAGCCACTGGAATATGGAGTTCACCCAGTAACCGGCGATCGGTTTTTCAAAATAACGCAGGCCGAGAAAATGCGGCACGGTCCAGTTTCCGCTGCTGAGCATTTCACGGCTGATCTCTGCATAACGCGTTTCATCAGGCTGCCAGAGTAAACGCCATTCAACAGGGATCAGGTAGTAGAGGACAAACAGGGCAAGTACAACCAGACCGTAGCGTGACGACTTCGTCATTCAGTTCTCTCCATTTGCTGACAACCCAGCCATCCTTCCCGGCCGGCAATTTCACCTCGCACCACTTTGCCCGTAGGCAAGGTGCGTAAATTGGCAGGTAACAGTTCACCCAGCGGGCAGAACTGAATATTCGCCTCGGCGGCGCGCTGGAGTAAATCTTCAAACTCCAGGCGATGGGCGATGCCTTCGACTTCGGCGTGAATGGTATAAACCGGCACGCCGGGATCATCGAGCATGCGGGTCAGGATGAAATCGTTGAACCCGCTGGCGCTTACGTCACCCCCGACAACTTCATCCCAGGTCGGTAGCGTCACCGGAATTTGCACCGTGCCCGTCTGGCCGACGCCCGTTATCGGTAAAAAGGGCGCGCTGCCCCGGCAGTCGCTGTTATAGCGAAAATCAAAAGCTTCTTTCGCCTTAATGACCCGTTGATCGGCACGCCAGCCAGCCACGGCTGAACAGGTAATATCCGTGCCGATTATCGATTCCAGCTCTTCTTTACCCAGTGCGATTTGGTGGAGCAACTCATCGCTGTCCCATACGCCGCACCAGGTCTGCCAGGCGTGGTGATCCCACGCATGCAGCCCCACTTCGTGGCTGGCGGCGGCGCTGCGGATAATATCCGCGTTGGCGCGCCCGATATTCCTGCCGGGCCACGCGGTGCCCGCCAGTAAAATATCCCAGCCATATAGCGAGGCCGCTTTTGAGCGCAGCATCTTTAGTAAGAACTTCGGCTTAACCAGCCGCCAAAGATGCCGTCCCATATTGTCCGGCCCCACACTAAAGAAGAAGCTTGCGCGAACGCCGTAGCGATTGAGCATGTCCAGCAGCGACGGCACCCCCTTACGGGTGCCGCGGAAGGTATCGACGTCTATGCGCAGGCCGACTTTTCTCATGGCTTCTGTTCCGTGACCTCAACGGTGCGTAAAAAGAAGTCCAGCGTCTCTTCAACGGTCTGGTGCATTTCTACCGTCGGCTGCCAGTCAAGGCAGCGTTTAGCGTTGCGAATGCTCGGCTTACGGTGCTCAACGTCCTGGTAGCCTTTGCCGTAGTAGTCGCTGCTTTCTACTTCGCGGAAGCCAGCAAACGGCGGGAAACGGTCGCGCAGCGGGTGACGTTCGAAGCAGTCGAGCAGCATTTCCGCCAGCTCTTTGATGCTCGCTTCGTTGTCCGGGTTACCGATGTTGATGATCTGCCCGTCACAGCGGCCATCTTTGTTTTCGATGATGCGGAACAGGGCTTCAATACCATCGCTGATATCGGTAAAGCAGCGTTTCTGTTTACCGCCTTCGATCAGCTTAATCGGCGAACCTTCGACCAGGTTGAGGATCAACTGGGTGATGGCGCGGGAGCTGCCGATACGTGCGGCGTTCAGGTTATCCAGACGCGGCCCCATCCAGTTAAACGGACGGAAGAGGGTGAATTTGAGGCCGGTTTTGTCGCCGTAGGCCCAAATCACGCGGTCCAGCAACTGTTTGGATACCGAGTAGATCCAGCGCTGCTTATTAATCGGACCCACCACCAGATTGGAGGTGTCTTCGTCAAAGTTCGCGTCGGTGCACATGCCGTACACTTCCGATGTGGACGGGAAGATGATGCGTTTGTTGTACTTCACGCAGTCACGAATAATTTTCAGGTTCTCTTCGAAGTCCAGCTCGAACACGCGCAGCGGGTTACGGGTGTATTCGATTGGGGTCGCAATGGCCACCAGCGGCAGTACGACATCACATTTCTTAATGTGGTATTCGATCCATTCGGAGTGAATGCTGATGTCGCCTTCCACAAAGTGAAAGCGCGGGCAGTCAAGGAAACGGCTGATCGCATCGGAACCAATATCCAGACCGTAAATCTCGTAATTATCATCCTGCAACAGACGTTCGGTCAGGTGGTTACCGATAAAACCGTTTACCCCCAGGATCAGCACGCGGGTACGACGTTTCACGGCAACAAACGGACGGCTGGAGAGCAGCGCACCCGGTACCAGACCCATCGCCGGCGCAAGCTGAGCACCCTGCATGTAAACGCCGTTTGCGCTCTGGCCGGTAATGATTTCCAGCGCGCCTTCACCACAGGCCACCACCAGCGGGGCGACGGACAGCACGGTGCCCGGCTTTGCCGCCGCCAGATCGGTACGCACGCGGGATTTCCAGACGATAAATTTGTTGGTGCCCACATAGCCAAACGCGCCCGGCCACGGATCGCTGACCGCACGCACCAGGTTATGCAGCTCCTGCGCCGGTTTTTCCCAGTTCAGACGACCATCTTCCGGGGTACGACGGCCAACATAGGTGGCCTGAGACTCATCCTGTGCACGTTCCTGCGTCTGGCCGCTGCGGATTTTCGGCAGCACATCGTTCAGCAGGGTTTGTGAGGCTGAACACAGTTTTTGATGCAGGGAGAGCGCCACGTCAGTGTCGCTAATCGCCACACTCTGTTGCGCCACGATATCGCCTGCATCGGCACGTTGCGTCATGCGGTGCAGGGTGACGCCGGTCTCTTTCTCGCCGTTGACCAGCACCCAGTTCAGCGGTGCGCGACCACGGTATTTCGGCAGCAGCGAACCGTGCAGGTTGAAAGCGCCTTTTGTCGGCAGGCTCAGAATGTCGTTGCACAGCAGGTTGCGGTAGTAGAAGGAGAAAATCACCTCTGGCGCGAGCGCGCGAATGCGCTCAACCCACAGCGGGTGGTTCACATCATCCGGGGCATAAACTGGAATTTCCTGCTCAGCCGCGAGGCGCGCCACGGATTTAAAAAAGTGGTTTTCCCCCGCATTGTCGGCATGAGTAAAAATGGCGGCAATTTCAAAGCCTGCTTCCAGCAGTGCCTGTATGCCCGTGCACCCCATATCGTGATACGCAAAGACGACGGTTTTCATGACTCAATTTCCTCAATAGAATTTGGGGTTTCCTGACGGATAACACGCTGAATAAAGTAACGGGGGCGGGCACGGACATCGTTATAGATGCGGCCAACGTACTCGCCGAGTAAGCCCATGCCAACGAACTGCGCACCGATAAAGGTGAACAGGACGGCGAAAAGGGTGAACACACCTTCGGCAGCCCACTGCGGCCCAAGAGCAAGACGCATGACGACTAAAACAACGGAGAGCGCAAAACCCACCAGCGCGATAACGCTGCCAAACACGCTCAGCATGCGCAGCGGCGTGGTGGTCAGGCAGGTCACCAGGTCATACATCAGGTTAATCAAACGCATAAAGCTGTATTTCGAATCACCGTACTCGCGCTCCGCGTGATGCACGGGAATTTCTGTGGCCCGGCGGGCGAACATATTGGCGAGGATCGGAATAAAGGTGCTGCGCTCGTGGCAGTGCAACATCGCATCGACAATATGACGACGATAGGCGCGCAACATGCAGCCGTAATCGCCCATCGCTTTACCGGTGGTGCGCTGAATCAGGTGGTTGATCATGCGTGATGCCGTTTTGCGAAACAGGCTGTCCTGACGGTTCTGACGAACCGTACCCACCACGTCATAACCTTCTTCTGCGGTTGCCACCAGGCGAGGGATCTCTTCGGGTGGGTTCTGTAAATCCGCATCCAGAGTGATGATCAGATCGCCGGTAACATGGCTAAAACCGGCCATGATTGCGGAGTGCTGTCCATAGTTGCGGTTAAGCAACACGGCCACGATATGGCTGCCGTCGGCCTGTGCGGCCTCGACCAGCATTTTGGCGGAATCATCGCTACTGCCGTCATCAACCAGCAGAACTTCGTAATCCTTACCCAGCAGATCGCAGGCGGCGGTCGTACGACGAATCAGTTCTGGCAGGCTGTCCTGTTCGTTAAACACAGGGATCACAACGGATACTTTATTAATGGGGCTGGTTTCAAACATCGTTATTGCCCTGCCAACTGATGAAGTGCGGCGATAACACGGCTGGTGTCGTCATCGGTCATATCCGGGAACAGCGGCAGCGAGCAGATACGCGCGCTATTCCACTCCGTATTGGGTAATGAAATGTCAGGGAAATTCTCGCGGTAGTATTTCTGCGTATGGGCGGCGCGGAAGTGCAGGCCCGTACCGATGCCCTGTGCTTTCAGGGCTTCCATCAGCGCGTCACGGGTCAGGCCGCAGCGTGTTTCATCAACGCGAATAATAAACAGATGCCAGGCGTGAACGTGCGGCCAGGCCGGAACCGTCAGTGGCTGGAACGGCGTATCAGCCAGCTCGCGTAAATAGCGCTGGGCTATCTCGGTACGACGCTGGTTGGCTTCGTGAAGCTTGCCGAGCTGCACCAGTGCCAGCGCGGCATTGATATCCGCCAGGTTGTATTTGTAGCCAGGAGAGATCACTTCCGCCTGCGGTGCGCGACCGTGCGTCTGGCGATCGTAGGCATCGACGCCAAGACCGTGGAATTTCAGGCTGCGAATACGCTGGGCCAGTTGCTCATCATCCGTCACCACCAGACCGCCTTCGGCACAGGTCATATTTTTAATGGCATGGAAGGAGAAAATCGCCGTACCGCGACAGCCGACATGATGACCTTTGTAATAGGTTCCGGCGGCATGTGCGGCATCTTCAATCACGGGAATATTGTATTTCTCGCCCAACGCGCGAATTGCATCGATATCGGCAGGCGCGCCGGCGTAATGAACGGGAATAATGGCCTTTGTTTTTGATGTAATCGCGGCCTCAATGCTCTGCGGGGTCACCATCAGCGTGTCACGGTCAACGTCGATCATGACCGGGGTTGCGCCGAGCAGCACAATCATATTGAGGGTAGAGACCCAGGTCATGGAGGGGGTAATCACCTCATCACCGGCACCAATGCCCATCGCCATTAACGTGACATGCATACCGGCTGTTGCCGAACTCAGGGCAATGGCATGCTGGTTGCCCGTCAACTGGCAAAATGCTTCTTCCAACTGTTGGTTTTTGGGACCTGTCGTAATCCAACCCGACTTCAGAACGTCCTGAATCGCCGTTAATTCTTCGTCGCCCATAGAAGGACGTGAGAAGGGTAAAAATTCACGCATTACTTTTCCTTACCGTTGCTGGCAATGAATTCGCACTGTAGCCAGGGAAGCAGCAGACTCATTTCGTTGAGAGTACTTAGTACTTGCCTAGGCTAAGGCTTATTTATTAACTCAACCTTAAGAGATTGCATATTTTCATTAACGTTCACTTAAGATCGTTTCTGTTTAACTGGCGTTGAGGAAATAAATATTAGTAGGCGATGTTTTTGTTATTTTTATTATGTTTATCATGGATTTATGTTTATTTTGGCACAAGAGGGGTAAAATAACTTAGCGGCGGCTTGAGCAACCGTAAAGATTTTTTTGTCGCTATCTCAATTTTGTTTAATTTATATTTATAGTCATCCTTTTGTCATTATGCTGTCACTAAATTTAGGGGGCGTTAATAATGAAAACATGGGGCTACTTTAAAAACGAGAATAGTCAGATTTGGCTTTTAGTGCTGTAACAAATCGTCATTAAGGTGATATGGATCACAAAAGTGGCTGTTTTTTGCGCGGCCAGGATCTAACCACTAACATTTCAATAGAAAATCATTTCAAATCATTTAATTACAATCGTTATTGGTTTCCATTTTCCCGACGCCTGAAAAAAATCATAAGTTTTTAGCAATATTTTTCTCGCTCATTCGTCTACCCGATTACAACACTATGAAGGAGAGACAACATGAGAAGATTTGGCAGCCACCGACGCCATCCCGGTAAGTTTGGTGTGATGTTTATTGTTTTTGCCGTCGTGATGACGCTGGTGGTGATGACCCTGTGGAACGCCATTATTCCGGGTCTGTTTGGTCTGAAAACCATCGGCTTCTGGACCGCGCTTGGACTGCTGGTGTTATGCCGTGTGCTGTTTGGCGGTATGGGCATGGGGCCGATGATGTTCAGAATGGCGCGCGATCATCGTCAATTGCATGAACGGTGGATGAACATGAGCGAAGAAGAGAGACAGGCCTTTTTCCAGAAACGCCACCGTTGGGGTGGGCGCGATGGCTGGCGCTGTGGCCCTGACATGCCAACAGAGAATGAATCACCGAAGCCGTCGGACAATGCGTGAGCATAATGGATAAGGCCGACAACGCCCGAACTGTGCGGCTCCTTGAAGCGCTCTCAGCGTGCCGGACAACGCTGAGAGCCTTTATCCGCCGCCGTATTCCGCAACGAGAAGACGTGGACGATATTTTGCAGGATGTGACGCTGCAATTGATCAACGTCGAACAACCGGTTGAGAACGTCTCCGCCTGGCTGTTTCGCGCGGCGCGCAATGAAATGATCGACCGCGGACGCAAAAAGCGGGAGTGGTTATTTTCGGACGACGAGGAGGCAGATGATCAACTCTATGATGTGCTTTTTGGCGATGTTCAGACACCCGAAGAGGCACGCTTAAGAGAGATTTTCTGGGATGAACTGGAAAGCGCGCTGGCGGCGCTTCCTGCGGCCCAACGCGAGGTATTCGAAAAAACCGAACTGGAAAATTACAGCTTCAAAGCCCTTTCCGCTGAGACGGGGCTGCCCGTACAGACCTTGCTGTCGCGTAAGCACAAAGCGGTACGCTATCTGCGAGAGCGACTTTCCGCGCTCTATCACGACATCATGCTGCCCTAGTCAAACACCGACAAAAAATCCCCGCCGCACCGGGCTGGTGTGGCGGGGATTATCATCATTGCGATTAATCAGATAAAGCTGTCGTCGTCGTTATTGCCGCCGAAATCATAGTCATCATCCTGATCGAGGAAACGGCTATTGTCGTCGTTGCCCTGGTCAAAGAAGCTGCGGTCGGAGGCATTGGTGAAGCTGTCCTGATCCTGAAAATCGTTAGTGAAATTCCTATCACCGGCGATATCTGAGACCTGTTCGACAGGCTGCTCAATAATGTTCACGATCTCTTGTGGCTGGGAGTGGTGGAACATACTGGTCAGCATATCGGCCAGCACGACCCCACCGGCCACCCCGGCTGCGGTTTGCAGCGCACCGGCCATAAAACCACCGGAGCGGGCTGCCGGTTGCGCATATGTGGGCGCCGCCTGTTGCTGTGGCGGCTGTTGTTGCGGCGCGCTGTTCCAGTTGTTGGCTGGCTGCTGTGGCTGGCTTTTTCCACCGCCAAACAGGCTACTCAGGAAACTGCCGCCGCCGCTTTGCTGGTTGTTTTTCAGGGAGGCCACTTCATTCTGGAGATCCTGAATCTGTGCATGAAGGCGTTTCAGCGCAGCTTCCTGAATCAGCATCGACTGGGCCATATAGTAAGGCGCAGAGGGCTGCTGGCGCACAAACTCAGCGATCATATGATCGGCCTGGCTATCCCGTGCGCCGCTTTGCTGTTCCGCCTGTTTCAGACGCTGGAAAAGCCCCTCAATAAGCCGTTGTTCTTCATTTTGCATAGCAAAAACCTCAGGAGTGCATGGAGTTGTGGCAATGGCGTGCGTGCCTGTGCAGGTATTGGTTACGCGCGCCTGTAAGAGTTATTTTAGCCGATCAAAGTTATACGAAATGACAAGCAAACGCAGAATGATGGGAAAAGAAGAAGGGGAGAGGAGCTTAAAATAAAAATGGCCGGTGTGTACCCGGCCATTTTCTCTGAGGGTGACCCGTGCTTAGAAGGTCTGCCAGTTATCGTTACTTGGGGTGGATACAGGCACGCGCTGTGTCTTCACGCTGGTTTTCTTCGCACTGCGTGTGGCGGAAACCACACCGTTGCCCAGATCAAAGCGATCGACGGTCTTGTTCAATCTTTCCGCTTCGGACTCAAGAGAGACCGCATTGGCGGTGGCTTCCTGTACCAGCGTGGCGTTTTGTTGCGTCACGCCATCCATCTCGGTCATCGCCAGCCCGATTTGTTCAATACCACGGCTTTGTTCATCTGAGGCAACGGAGATTTCGCCCATCAGGCTGTTTACCTGGGCGACAGACTGGATGATCACGGACATGGCGTCACCGGCCTCCTGTACCTGCTCTGCACCGGTTTTGACTCGGTTGACCGATTCGCTGATCAACGCTTCAATCTCTTTTGCCGCCTGCGCACTGCGTTGCGCCAGCAGGCGTACTTCGCTGGCGACCACCGCAAAGCCACGCCCTTGCTCGCCAGCGCGAGCCGCTTCCACTGCGGCGTTCAGCGCCAGCAGGTTGGTCTGGAACGAAATACTGTTAATCACGCTGGTGATATCGGAAATTTTTTGCGAACTGTCGGTGATCCCGTGCATGGTTTGCACCACCGTTGAGGTGATGTCACCGCCTCTTTTCGCCGTTTTTTGTGCTTCCTCAGTCAGCTTGAGAGCTTCACGCACGTTCTGGGCGTTGTTTTTGACGGTAGAGGTTAACTCTTCCATGCTGGCTGCTGTTTGTTGCAAGGCTGCGGCCTGCTGCTCAGTGCGGCTCGACAATTCTTCATTACCACCGCGGATTTCACTGGTGTTGGCAAAAATGCTGGCGGAACTATCCTGGATGGTTTTTACCGTTGTATGCAGGCTTTCCTGCATTTTTTGTACGTAGGGGATTAACTGCCCGGCGCAGTTACGGCCAAACGTCTCAAGCTGGCTACTTAATTTTCCTGCGGTCAGCAACTCAAGATGATTTTTTAACATCCCAAGCGGTTTAACCAGGTAATTTACTAAATAACGGTCGGTCAATAAGAGCGTCACCAGACCTGCCAGTAATGCGCTGATGAGCACTATTTTGTTATAGGACATCTGGTCTTTGGTTTTCACCAGAATGGCATCTGACTGAATCGCCTGAGTATATTTTTCAGCGGTTGCACCAAACTGCACGCTTAAAGGCGGGTAGGTTTTACGAAATAACTCGCGGAATTTATCCGGCTGATTATTTTTCGCCGCATCGTACATAGGCACAATGGCGTTAGTCAGCAACGCGTCCCAGTCATTGATCATCGCTTTTATGACGTCATCGCTCACGCCAGGATGTTGCGCATCGCGAAACTGCGCAAGCATATTCTGGCTGGTTGCCAGCGCTTTTGCGGCAGAATCCATTGTTTTGGCTGCGTTTGCTTCATCGCCGGTCTGGCGATAATCCATTGCCCGTAACATACGTGTCATGGTACGAAAATATTGGTCATTGCCTTTAACCAGCATGGCATAGGCATTCTTCTGTGACGCGTTTTGTGTGAGTAACTGATCAATTGTGGAAAAGTTATAAAAAGTAAGCAGGGTAGCCATTCCCCAAATAATACTGAAAACAACCAGTATCAGTAATATCATTTTCCTGATGGTGATATCGCGTAAAATTTGCATAGCTACCCCCGGTAACTGAATATAAAATATATTTGCAGACGAGCAGCCCGGTTGAACAGGCCTGGTGTTAAAGTTCTTATGCAATAAGGCATAAAATTAAATTTCGCAGACTAATCGTTATCCTTCGAAGGGATGTTTACGACACGCGTAAAACATCGGTAAAGATATTATGTTTAGGGCTTGTAAATAATGTTCTGGTAAGGTTAATGATGGTAACATAAAATTTATATACGCTAAAGTCGTTATTGCATCCTGGCGTAGGATCACAAATCTATGATTTAAAATTCCTCTTCGGTTATGGCTGGTTTTTTCTTTTTAAAATTTTGGTTAAGTTCAATTTTATCAAGAGTCGTTGGGCGGCTAATAAAATACCCCTGTGCAATATCGCACTCGAACGCTTCAAGTTGCTGTAACTGAGTGAACGTTTCTACCCCTTCGGCAGTGACCTCAAGGTTAAAATCTTTACCCAGTCCGATAATCTTCTCGACAATATTTTTTGCACTCTCAGAGTCGCCCATCGCCATAATAAAAGACTTATCGAGCTTGATGCCATCAAAAGGAAAACTCCGTAGATAATTGAGTGAGGCATAGCCAGTGCCAAAATCATCCATCAAGAGTCTGACACCAAGGCTTTTTAATTGTTGCATGATTTTTAAAGCATTTTCTGGCTTGCTCAGGGTAGCGTTTTCAGTAACTTCAAGTTCGAGACGCGAAGCGTCAAAACCCGTTTTAGCCAGTATTGCTTTGACGCGAAGAACAATGTCGCTGGCCTTAAATTCAACTGGCGATATATTTACTGACAGGGACAGGTCTGCTGATTTATCTCTCACCTCGCGACATGCTGTTGTCAGAACCCAATCTGTTAGCGAGATAATTATTCCGGTCTCCTCAGCCAGAGGAATAAATTGGTCAGGCATAAAAAGCCCATGCGTCGGATGCTGCCAACGTACAAGTGCTTCGAGTGACGTTATCTTCTGCTGACTTATATCGTAGCGAGGCTGATATAAAAGAAATAACTGATCCTGTTTTATTGCCTCACGGAGTTCTTGCTCCAGTTCTCTGCGTTGAACAATTTGTTCAGCCATATCAGGTTCATAAAAAACCCAATAGGCATGCGGGTCATTTTTCGCTTTATACAGCGCGATATCAGAATAGCGGAGGAGATCGCTTGCGGTAACGGCATCTTGTGGTGCCAGGGCAATGCCCATGCTGACGTCGATAATAATCTCGTTACCACAGATATCAAAAGGACGGTTCAATTCCTCTACAATCCGCGAGCAAAAACCTTCAATATCTTCACGCTGGTTAAGGTCTGCGGCAATAATAATAAATTCATCTCCGCCCTGGCGTGTAACCAAATCAATGCTGCGCATGCAGTGGCGCAGGCGGTTAGAAGCTTCACTGAGTACCTGATCGCCCACCGTATGGCCGTAGACATCGTTAATGGTTTTGAAATCATTCAGATCGAGACTGATCATCGCCAGCGCATTTTTCGATTCGTTTTTTGATTGCAGTCTGCCCTCAAGGAACTCTTTCATCCGGACGCGGTTAGGCAGGCCGGTTAATTCGTCATGATGTGACAAATACTGAATGCGTTCGCTGGCCTCCACTTCCAGAGTGACATCTGTTGCGGTACCACGAAATCCCAATGAGCCATCAATCAGGGTGACGCGTTTGAGGGTTAAATTACAGTAGCGTTGGTTTCCCTGGGCGGAAAAATAGCTGCAATGGTTAAGGGTGAGGAAGTTACCTGCATAAGGAAGATCCAGCCATTTGGTCAGTGCCGGGTTGTCTTGTGACAGAAACGCCCGCAGCGAGCGGCCTATCCAGTCATCAATACGGTGACCGGTAATAACCGGGAAGCGCACAGATATCCAGGTAAGTTGTAAGAGTTCATCGGCTTCCCAGATCCAGTCTGTCGTTGTTTCCACCACGTCACGAAAACGGCGCTCGCTAATGGCGAATGCCCGGCGGCTTTGTTCCAGCAGGAATGTTTTTTCGTCATTCAGCCTTGCTTTTAAAAGCCCTTTGCGCACAAGAGAGAGCGCCAGAAGGACCGATGTGAGCATCAGCAGAACAAGAAGAGGGAGTACCCATGTGAGCAGCGTGTCACTGGGATTTTTATTGTTCCATTCAAAATAGATTTCACCCCCTGTTACTGGCCATATCAAACCCGCTGTATGTGGTGGACGGCGTATGGGTTTTGACGCAAGGAGATGCAAATCCTTAATGGCATATTCCTCACCCATAGCGGCGAGTTTTTTAGGCGTCAGTTTATCAACAAAGATCATAATAGAATGATCCGCAGGCCCTTTCGCAAGAACAGCCCTATCCTCAGTGGTAATCCAGGCCGCTGAAATCAGGATTAACTCATTATTGGCAAAAACGACGCGCGAAACGGCTGTACCGTTGTTCACTTTCAGTGCCGTGCTTAATTCTGTATTAAGGTTTTTCCCCAGCCAGTCCTCAAAAGGGACCAGGTTAAGAGTGCCATCAATGACGCTGTAGCGCGTTTCTTCTTTAGGGGAGAGTACAAACACGCCTTCGTAACCGAATTTCGAATACAGTGATTTACCCAGGTTTTGTTCGTCCCACGCCCAGCTTAAGTCTACCTTGCGATGGAGATTATCCCAGGCTTCGTTCCACGCGGCGTAATCGGCAAGATGCAAACGAAGGTTTTCCTGACGATTGTCGAGCGCTTTCATTAGCAGTTGTCGGGTTTGGTGGCGGGTGTTACGCGCCAGATCATTTTCTGTCTGAATGAGCGCAAATATTGTCGTTAAAAAAATGAAGCCCATAAGCATCAGTACCAGCGTCACGGTCTGCTTCATGATGCGATGCGTATCAGGTGCAGACGCAGGAGCGTACTGGTCATCGAAAATGTTCATACTTCACCTTTTCTACGCGTTTTAATTAGCAAAATATGTTTTTCTAGTCATCTGTATTAACGGCAAGGGACAATTAAACTTTAAATAAAAATGCGTGTTTTTATACGTTCGGCTAAGTTTGTGATAGACATCATTTTTTTATGCAAGAAAAACAAAAATGTCGTTTTTAATATTAAGATAACCTTAAGGTTAAGAAATTTAATACATCGTCTGGTAGTGGTTATTTTGCAACGTTTTTAACTTTATGATTTTATTGTTTTTCTTATTTTGGTGTTTTGATGTTTTCATAATGAGACTGTCTTGGTGTAATCAAATAATAACGTTAATTGCAAGTGGTTAGTCTCAAACCGTAAGAAAAGCGTTTATTTTTTCGTGACACCCGTATTGAATGTGCAAAAATGAGGGCGGTATTGTCTTGTTTAAGAATACGTTATGATGATTTAAAAAGAAATTTTATAAACCCCCAGTAAAACTATGTGCATTGTTATTCATGCTTCCAATTGTCATTTTCAAGAAGGCAATGTGGCGGGGGAAGGCCTGTTATCGTGAGATAAATACCTTTCAACACATGGCGCAACACGACCGACAGATTATAAAAATCAGGGACGAAGATGATCGCCCCTGGCTTCATCGTCAAGACATTAGCGATCCGGAATAATTTTTTCCGCCTTCAACGTATCAAACAGGTGGGTAAACGAATCCAGTGTGGCCCGGTAGCCGGTAAACCCGGCCTTGCGGCTTTTGCTCATGTCGGTGAAGGCTTCCATTGGGCGACCGAGGTCCGCGTCGGTGTGCCACCAGGAGGCCAGTCGGCTGATATCGGGCTCGGCAAGCGAGTAGCGGGCGGCAATCTCGCGCCATGCGGCGGCTGCCTCCTGCATCCGTCCTTCCAACGCCATCATGGTCTGCGGATTTCCGCCAGACTCGATGCCAAAATAGGCGGCCAGGCGCGGCCAAAGCCAGTTCCAGCGGAATACATCGCCATTAACCGCATTAAAATCTTCGTTTGCCGCATTCGGGCTTTGTGCCGCCCAGGCAAGTTGTTCGGCGAGCAGGTTTGCATCGGTGACATCGGAGACGCCATGCCACTGTTCCGGCGAGCCCGGGAAAATAAACGGCCAGCCTTTTTCCCGGCACAGGGTGGCGTAGACTGCCAGCGTCAGACCCATGTTCATTGCGTTACCAACCGCATAACCGATGATGGTGTGCGGACGGTGCACACTCCAGCGATAACCGTATTTTCCCGCGCCGGCAAAGATCTCATCTTCCTGAGCATAATAGAAATTATCCACGGGCTGGCGACCCTGCTCTTCACGGAAAGGCGTAACCGGTACGGCACCTTTGCCATAGGCCTCGAACGGACCAAGGTAGTGTTTTAGCCCGGTAACCAGTGCGACATGCGCGCCGTTCAGGCGGTGACCCAGTGCCTCAATCACGTTTTTGACCATCGCGCCGTTGACGCGGATGTTCTCTTTTTCATTTGCCTGACGCGACCAGACGCTGAAAAACAGTGCGTCAGGCTTTATGCCCGCCAGCGCCGTATTCACCGCCTGCGGGTCCGTCAAATCGGCGGTCAGACGGGTGCAGCCTTCCGGCACCGCGCCGCGCCCGCGCGACAGCCCTGAGACCTTCCAGCCTTCCTGCATCAGCTTTTGCGCCAGCGCGCGGCCAATCACCCCGCTGATGCCGACAATCAGTGCCTCTTTTTGCATTTTACTCTCCTCATGCGTAAACGTTATGAGTAGACTAATCGAGAATTTTGTTCTTATTTCTGGCATTAATTCACATCATTCCTAACCTGAGTTCACGAATCAATGCACGATCAACGACTGAAGGACATTGTCCCCTTTGTTGCCAGTATAGAAGGGGGGAGCTTTGCCGCCGCGGCGGAGCGCTTGCATGTGACCGGATCTGCTATCAGTAAAAGCGTGAGTCGGCTGGAGGCGCGGCTGGGCTCAACGTTGCTGGAGCGGACAACCCGACGCCTGAAACTGACCGACGCCGGGCATGCGTATTACCAGACCTGTATTCGCATAATGGAAGAGCTTGCGGAGGCGGAATCGGTACTGGCGGCGCAACGCAGTATTCCGTCCGGGCGGCTGCGGCTGGCCGTGCCGAATACCTATGGCAGGCTGTGTGTCATGCCGTTATTAATTACGTTTTGCCAGCAGCATCCGGAGATAGATATCAGCATGACCTTTTCTGACCGTTTCGTGGATCTGTTTGATGAAGGGATTGATGTCGCGGTGCGGATTGGCAAAACGGCGGAGATGCCCGCATCGCTGGGGTATCGGCAACTGGGGCGAGAGAAGATGGTGTTCTGCGCTTCACCCGCATATCTGGCGCGCGAGGGGCGCCCGGAAAGCGTCGGGGCGCTGTTGCAGCATAGGGCTATTTTGTACGAGCGCGTTGATGGCAGCAGTAAGCCGTGGCAGCTTATCACCGAGGATGGGTATCCGGACTGGCGTACCGTGCCCTACCATATGGCGCTGGGGGATGTGGATGCCCAGTTACAGGCAGTGCGTAGCGGGTTAGGCGTTGCCCAGATGCCGACATGGCTGATTCGCGATGCCCTTGCGCGTGGGGAACTGGAGATAATTTTGCCGCATGTTCAGCCCGACGGGCTGGCATTGACGCTGGTGTGGCCGCGCCGTAAGCAGCTCTTGCCAAAGGTGGATGCGCTGCTCTGTGCGCTGAGCGGGCTGGATATCGGCGGGTGAAGTGAGGTAGGGCGGGTTGTTGTGCGGTCTGATGCCCTCACTCCGGCCCTCTCCCACAGGGAGAGGGGGCTATTTCGTGCGGCCTGAACGTCTGGTCGCCCGGATAAGGCGTTTACGCCGCCATCCGGGGAAACCAGCACCGAACCTAACCGCGATCATCCTTTGGTCCAAGGAACCAAAACGCGAAGGGCAGCGAACCGATGATGGTAAACATCAGGCTGTAGATAAACACCCACGCGCCCTGAATCACAAACATCGACACCGACCACTCGTCCATCGGCAAATCGTACTGATCCACCACGCCCTGGAAGGCGGCTTCTGAGATAACCGACACGGCGACCACAAAAACAATCGCGACGGCGATAAGGAATTTTTTACCCTCACGGGTACGCAATTTTTCCAGCATGTCAATCTCCTTATTGTTCTGTGCAGCCCGCAGGTAATGATGAATATCCATCCGGCGACGGCTGCTAACCAGATGCACTATTTCGCTGCTACGGCGAGAGCCTTTTCCACATTCTATGCTGCGGGCTTCCCCGCCTGACCCCAGGATGGCGCTACGCGCGTATAAAAACGGCCATCATACGGTTTATAAATCGGAAGTGTATCTTATTCTCATCTCAGATGTTACCGCTGATCGACCTGGAGGAGGAGAGGTGTTTATGCGGAGAATTTGCTCAGGTTGATTAAATATTAATCAAATATATTCGTAAACATGATGCAGGGCGCATTTTTTAAGCCAGGGCAGGCATAGCGTATCGGTAACTTCCAGGAGGGCACTACCATGAAAAGGTTATTAATATGTTGCCTGTTTGGTAACACGGCGGTAACGCTGGCCAAAAAAATGCAGGATGTTGCAGATGCAAACCGGTATCAGATTCAAATTAGCGGAATAGGGGCTGAGGCATTTGCCAGTGTGGCGCCTGCCTTTGATTGTTTCCTGGTGGCACCGCATATTCAATATAAAAAAGAAGAACTGAAAAAAGCGATTAAAGAAGGCCAGCATATTGAGGTTATTGCCGGCTATCCGTATGCCGCCATTGATGCAGAGAAAATATTAAAATTTGCCATCGATCGTATGGAGGAGTTGGTTGATTAATGAGTTATTGAGAAATCTCCAAATAGGGCGTGCAAAAGGGCTCAGGGATGAGCGGGCAATGGTGTTATTAGTTTGCTGATGTTACCGATTGGTTGAATTGTTGTAACTTTATGAAAAATAAGTTTTTAATATACTGACTATTCCCCTGGCTGTTCACGACGCGTTTCCTCATGTCTGCTCTGGCGCAACCTGTCCACCTGGTCAAACCATCGCTATTTCATATTTTCCCCGGTTTTTTACGCTACGTATATTAACCCTGTTCGCTATTACGCATTCGTGCGCTTGCAGTTGTCTTCTCGGGGCTGATACGAGTGTGTTTTCGCCGTTAAGGGGTTTCGGAATTCATTTATCGAGGGATATATGCGAGTAAAAAGACATTTCTCTCTGGGTGCGCTGCTGGGCACCGGCTTTGCCGCGATTATTGCTATCGGTCTGTTGGTGGCGATTTTTGGTCGTGCTGAATTGAATAACACCAGTCAACATATTGAGTTCTACGAGAAGTACCATCTGACTAATCTGCTGTCGATGCAGGCATTAAAAGACAATCTCAATAACGCCACCAAGGCGACATTCATCATGGTGTTTCAGGATGATGAAAAGAGCCAGATGGAAGAGGAAAAACTGACTGAACTGTCGATTAAACGCAACGACGAACTGGTGGCGCAGTTGCAGGCGAATGTGCAGGATACTGACGCACAGAACATGCTGAACAATTTTAAAGCCACACAGGTGGAGTACGTGAATGTTGTGCGCCAGACCGTGGGGCTGGCGAAGAATGGCCAGATGCTGGATGCCCAGTCGCTGGCGGTCGAAAAGATGCAGCCGTTACAGATTCGCCTGTTTGAAGAGATTTCCGCCATGATCCAGACCCAGCAGGCCAGCACGACCTCAGCGGCGGCGGCCTCCACCGCAAGCGCTCGCTCCGCTGGCGACGCCCTGCTGATGATTGCTGCGGTGGCGGCGTTACTTGGGATCGCCATTGCCTGGCTTTTCACCCGCTACATCAAGCGACAACTGGGGGGAGAACCCGCTTATGCGCTGCAGGTCGTCCATGAAATTGCGCAGGGAAATCTGGCCACCCGGATTACGCTTGCCCCGGATGACAACACCAGTTTGCTGGCAGGGATGGATGAGATGCGACAAAGCCTGAGCGGTATCGTCAACCAGGTGCGGGAAAGCAGTGAGTCGATCTCGGCGGGGGCAAACGGTGTGGCGGAGGGCAGTACTGACCTGAGCCAGCGTACCGAACAGCAGGCGGCCAGTTTGCAGCAGACGGCCGCATCCATGGAACAAATCGGCCAGGCGATTCGCCAGAATGCCGATACGGTGCGGGTCACCAATCAGCAGGCGGCAACGGCCAGCGAAATTGCCGCAAAAGGGGGCGAGGCGATTGAGAATATCGTGCGTACGATGGATGAGATCAGCCAAAGTTCCCGCAAAATCAGTGAGATCATTACGGTGATTGACAGCATTACCTTCCAGACCAATATCCTCGCCCTGAACGCCGCGGTAGAGGCGGCGCGTGCTGGGGAACAGGGCCGGGGTTTCGCGGTGGTGGCGGGTGAGGTGCGTTCGCTGGCCCAGCGGTCGGCGTCTGCGGCAAAAGAGATAAAGGCCCTGATTATGGATAGCATCGAGCGTGTGGATAATGGCACGGCGCTGGTGAATCACGCGGGCGCGACCATTGGCGAACTGGTGCGGCAGTCGCACCATGTGGCGGGGATGATCGACGAGATTGGCGTGACGACGCGTGAGCAGGAATCAGGTGTCGGACAGGTGAATGAAGCGATTACCCAACTGGATAAAGTGACGCAGCAAAACGCGGCGCTGGTGGGGGCGTCAAGTACGGCGGCGGAAGATCTGCGCGATCAGGCGCAGCATCTGGTCACGCTGATGAGCGTGTTCCGTACCGTAGCCGTGTAGCTTTGGCCATACAGGGGCGGCCGGATAGTGGCGTAAGCGCCTTATCCGGGCGCGATAGCGGGTGAGGGACCTACTCCTCACCCGATTGATGATAGCGACGCCATGCGCCCGGCGGCATACTGTATTTGCGGGTAAAAACCCGGGTAAAAGTTTGCTGGGAGTCGAAGCCGTAGCGGGTGGAGATGGTGATGATCGACTCCTTTGTCACGCTCAGGTCGTGGGCGGCGCCTTCCAGCTTTTTGTTGCGAATATACACACCTAACGGAATATCAATAATCTGATGAAAGAGGCGCTGTAAATGCCATTTGGAATAACCTGCCCGGTGGGCAACATCATTAATCCGTAAAGGTTTGTCAATATTATTATCAATCCATGTCTGAATATCGAGGATAACCGATTTTTGCATGGCCATAATATATGCCCCTCTTTGCTAAATATGAATGCGCGTCGTCTCTTTGAACAGCAAGAAAAAGCGCAACATAATTGCCCGACGTATTACCCAGGAAGCTGAGTTTAAATCAGCGTGGCTGTCGTTAGCGTGACGTGAAAATGACATTCCTGTCAGGTTTGTGAACAATGCGGCGGGTGGCGAGCCCTGGCGGGTGAACGATGAATAAATGCTGAAAATACTGGCGAGTCATTCTTATATTTGTCGTATTTCAGAGGTGCGAACAAATCCTGATAATAAGAATATTTAAAGGATAAATTAAAATAAATGTATATTTTTGTTATCTGACGCATCTGTTATTTTGGCGTCAGTGAACTGACAGCCAGCCTTTCTAAAATCATTCATGTCAGCGGATATTCCTGACTATTCTCTTTGCGAGGTGGAAACATGAAGATGACGAAAGGCATTATGACCGCAATGATAGTTGGCCTGTTTTCCGCCGGTGCGCTGGCGGCGGTCCCTGTAGAGTCTGGTAACGGTCTGCAAAAAATGGGTTCGGTCTCGGCATCGGGCGCGACAACGCTGTCTGGTTTGCATGAGGAGCTGGCGCAAAAAGCCGAAGCGGCGGGAGCAAGCTCGTATCGCATCGTGGCGGCCGGGGGCGAAAACCAGATGCACGGCGTGGCGGTTATCTACAAGTAAGTCGAAAAACAGGAGGCTTAGCCTCCTGTTTGCTTTTCTGTTCAGGCGTTTTTGAACTGTGTCTGCTCATCAAGCGCCGGTTTGTCACCTGGCGCAACAGTATCTGTTTTACCGATTGCCAGTGACAGACCAAAAGTATTGCTGCCGTTTTCACTCCGAACAAACACATCGCCACGGTGCATCAATGCGACCGCACGAACAATGGATAAACCCAGACCATGATGCGTATCGCTACGCGTGCGGGACGAGTCGATACGATAAAAACGCTCAAACAGGCGATCCAGATGTTCTGCGGCGATCGGTTCACCCACGTTGGCGACGGCTATGATCGCATGCTCATGCCGCTGGCGAATGGAAACGGTGACCGTGGTATTCGGTTTTGCATGGCGAGCCCCATTTTCCAGCAGGTTTGCCAGCGAACGGTGGAACAGCCGGCGGTCGATACAGGCAATGACATCGCCTTCCACGTTGATAGTGAGGTTCTTCTCGGCAAAGGAGGGTTCGACATATTCGGCGGTTTTCCACGCCTCCTCGCGCAGCGATACCTCGGTAAGCTGGGTGGCATGTTCCCCGGCCTGGGCATGTGAGAGAAAGAGCATGTCATTGACAATCGAGGTCATACGCGCCAGCTCTTCCAGATTGGATTCCAGTAAATCTTCCAGTTCACTGACGGAACGTTCGCGGGATAATCCCAGTTGTGTCTGGCCTATCAGGTTAGTCAGCGGTGTGCGCAGCTCGTGGGCGACGTCAGCGTTGAAACTTTCAAGTTGCCGCCAGGCCACTTCCTGGCGTTCCAGCACACCGTTGAATGCTTCCGCCAGCGTTTGCAGTTCATCCGGCAGGGTTGTGGTGTCGAGGCGCTGTCCGTGATCGCCGGGGGCAAGTTTGTGCGCCTGCTCGCTCATTGTATTCACCGGGCGCATTCCAAACCGTGCAATCATAAAACCTAATGCGGCAACCAGTATCACCCCAAGGGCGGTGATCAGCAGCAGCGTGCGGGTGAACTCTTCCAGCGTGCCCATATAAGGCGTGGAATCGATGGCAATCACGTAGCGGATCGCCGGGCGTTCCCCTCGCGCCGGAATTAATTTGATCAGGATAAAGAGCGAACAGGACTCTTTCATGGCGCCCGGCGCTTCGCTAAATCCGTCGGCGAGTGTCGTCCAGTTGACCCCTTGCGGTGGCTCGCCGCCCACCTGAAAGCGGGGATCATCGCTGAGAACCCAGTACTGTACACGTCCGCCTTCCGCCGTGGTCATATCGGCGAGTTTGGTGGCGAGCATTTGCCAACTGTGCAGCGTGGTGCGCGATAGCAGCCACGGCTCCATCAGCGATTCCCTGAAAAGCAGCTCGTTGTGCATCTGTTTTTGTAAGGATTCATGCAGGGTGCTGCGCAGCAGAAAACCGATCGCCGAGACGATAAGCACGGAGGCGAGGGCAAACATTAATGCAAGGCGTCCTGAAATCGAACGTTTGAGCATAGACTGACTCTATTTAGCGGGGCTCTCGGGCCGGGTTTCAAGGACATATCCCATGCCCCGGACGGTATGCAGCAGTTTTACGGGGTAGGGGGCGTCTACTTTGGCCCGCAGGCGTTTAATCGCCACCTCCACAACGTTGGCATCGCTGTCAAAATTCATATCCCACACCTGTTCCGCAATCATCATTTTGGAGAGGATTTCACCTTTATGGCGGGCGAGCAGGCTTAACAGGGCAAACTCTTTGGCTGTCAGCTCAAGACGGTCTCCGGCGCGTGAGACGCGACGGGCGAGCAGGTCGAGATGTAAATCATGGATCTGCAACTGCGTGGTGTCGGCACCATCACTGGATCGGCGGCGCAACAAGGCCTGAATACGGGCGACCAGTTCAATCAGGGAGAACGGTTTGGGAAGATAATCGTCTGCCCCCTGACGCAGCCCTTTAACCCGTTCATCGACGGAGCCGCGGGCAGAAAGCATCAGCACCGGTGTGTTTTTACTGGCACGTAGCCCTTTTAGCACGCTGTAACCGTCAAGACCTGGCAGCATGACGTCGAGAATGATGGCGTCATAGTCAAATTCAACCGCCAGGTGCAAACCTTCTGTACCGCTGGCGGCGACGTCAACGGTAAAACCCAGCTCGCTGAGCGCACGATAAATATATGACGAGGTTTTTTCCTCGTCTTCGACCAGCAGAAGTCGCATTGTGCTCTTCCTTTGTCGCAAAGGACAAATGTGATGATGCAGGGGATTTTATCGCGTTATTGCCAACACCTGGCTGACATTTTACTGACATTTTTGTCAGCTTGCGCCAGAGGAAATCGACGAAGACGGAGAGCGATAAATTGCAAAATATCAATCTGCGGACAATCAACAATAAATTGGGTTATCGGACGGTTTGCATTTTTGGTATAACAACTTTCTATTCTTGTCAGACCTCTGCCAGACAGTAGAGGTTATCCATGTTGAGGACACGTTATGGCCTCGTCTGAGACAACCCAGACGCAAACGCCACGGGAAAAAGTGACCCGTTCCGGGCGGATTTCCGGGTTGGCATTGCTGGTCGCCAGCGCGTTTTTTATGGAGTTTCTTGATGGCACGGTGATTGCGACTGCCCTGCCGGACATGGCGAAAGCCTTTGGTGTTTCCGCTATCGATTTGAATATCGGTATTAGCGCCTATTTGTTGACGCTGGCGATGCTGATTCCGGCCAGCGGCTGGGTGGCGGAACGCTTTGGCGCACGGACGGTTTTTAGCCTGGCGCTGCTGATTTTTACCGTGGCATCTTTGCTTTGCGGCCTGACAAATAACGTCACCGGGTTTGTGCTGATGCGCATCCTGCAAGGGGTGGGGGGCGCAATGATGGTGCCGGTAGGGCGTCTCGTTGTTTTGCGTACCACGCCGAAAGAGCAGTTGATTAAAGCCATCGCCACTTTGACCTGGCCTGCGCTGGTCGCGCCGATTATTGGCCCGCCGTTGGGGGGCTTTATTACTACCTATGCGAGCTGGCACTGGATCTTTTTCCTCAATGTGCCGCTGGGGTTGGTGGCTATCGTTCTGGCCTTGAAAATGATGCCGGGGCTATCGGCTGATGAAAAACGTCCGTTCGATGTGGTGGGTTTTATCGCCACAGGGCTGACCATGCTGTGTCTGGTGGCGGGGCTTGAGATGTTGAGCCAGCAGCATGTGAGTATGGTTAGCGTCGGGGCGACGCTCGCCGTTGGTCTGTTGGCGCTGGTGTGGAGTATTCATCACTTGCGCCGTACGCCTGCGCCGCTGATTGGCCTGAGTTCGCTGTCGGTACACTCTTTCCGCGTTACGATGCGCGGCGGGTTTATTCTCCGCGCCACTATCAGTTCCGCGCCCTTTATGTTGCCCCTGATGTTTCAGGTGGGCTTCGGGATGAGCGCGTTTGAGGCCGGGTCGCTGGTGCTGGCGGTCTTTGCCGGTAACCTGGCGATGAAGCCTGCCACGACGCCGCTGATTCGCCGTTTCGGTTTTAAAAAGCTGTTGATTGGCAACGGTGTTGTCTGCGTGTTGTCGCTGTTTTTCTGTGCTTTTTTAGCGCCGAACTCACCGCAGATGCTTACCCTCGCGCTGTTGTTTATCGGTGGGTTGAGCCGCTCAATGCAGTTTACCGGCATCAGTTCGCTGGCATTTGCCGAGGTACCGGCGGCAGAGATGAGCTCTGCGAACACTCTCTTTAGCACCTCGTTGCAACTGGCTAACGGCCTGGGGGTAACGCTGGGGGCGCTGAGTATTCGCGCAGGCGCGCTCATCACCGACAATCTGGGGTATGGCGATATTCAGGGGATGGCCTTTAAGCTGGGGTTTGTGATGATTGCGCTTATCACGGCGGTTGGGCTGTATGACATGACGCGCCTTGAAGCCGGGGCGGGGCGAAATGTTTCGCAGAAACCGAAGAAATAAAGAGAGGGGCAAACAGCCCCTCGCAGGCGCATCCATTGATCGTGAGTGAAAAATCTTTACCGGGTGCTTCATTGAGCTCGCCAGCGACCGGGCCCGTTTCAGTTTTTTCTGCGTTGTTATCGTTACAGCGAATTAGTAAAACGTTAACATTTACTGTATCAATGATAGTGAGTTTAGCGCTTCGCTGAAACGTGTAGTCAGGCGTCAACACCACTTTGCCCTTGCTGTCCGGGCGGTTTTGGGACATGCGGATAACATTCATGAACGATAAAAAAAAGCCGTCGCCTCTCCAGGATGTGGATGTACAGCATCTGTATGATTTATTGAATCAAAATTCGGATTGGGTATGGGAAGTGGATGCGCAAGGACGTTATACCTGGGCCTCCGATGTGGTCACCAGCTTGCTCGGCTATCCCCCGAGTGAAGTCATTGGTAAGACGCCATTCGATTTTATGCCCCCCGGCGAGGCCGAACGCGTTGGACGCGCTTTTATGGAGATCGTGCAAGAGAAAAGGGCTTTTTCAGGCCTGGTGAATCGTAATCAGCGTGCCGATGGGCGCATTGTGGTACTGGAAACCAGCGGCGTTCCCCTTTTTGATGAAAACGGTGAATTACGCGGCTATCGGGGTGTGGATCGTAATATCTCGACCCTTGGCGAGCGCGTACTGCAACTGGAAACTATCTACGACACCACCCCCGTGGCGCTGTGTATGATTGACCGTCATGGCCGCCTGGTGATGTCGAATAAAGCGATGAACCATCTGCTGCATAATGACGGGCATGAGCTTGCGGAGAGCTATCTTTCCGAGCATATGCCAGAGTTCTGGCATCTTTTCGAGGAAGATTTTGCGCTGGCAGACATGGGCGAGGCCATTCCCCGTCGTGAAATGATCTGGCATGACCGCTGCTACGATGCGCAATCTATTGCTGTGACAGATGCGAGCAGTAATGTTGTGGGGCTGTCGATTACCTGGGTGGATATCACCGCGCGTCGTCAGGCTGAACAAAAACTGGCGGGCGCGAACCTGGTGTTACAGCGGCATGCTCAGCATGATCACCTGACCGGCTTGTTTAATCGCCGGTATATGGATGAGTGCCTGCTGACGGAAGTCACACGTTCTTATCACGGCCACTTTCCGCTCTCTATCTGTCTGGTGGATATCGACTTTTTTAAACTCTATAACGACAGCCAGGGACATCAGGCGGGCGATGAATGCCTGCAAATCGTGGCGAAGGCGCTGGTTACTTCCCTGGTTCACCCGGATGCCAATGTCAGCCGCTATGGTGGGGAAGAGTTTCTGGTGATATTACCGGATACCAATAAATCGGCTGCGTTATCGATTGCCGAGCGTCTGCGTAAGCAAATCAACGCGCTGAAATTGCCGCATGCCGCAAGCCCGATGGGTTTCTTAACGATCAGCATTGGTGTGGCAACGCTCGATTGTGAGAGCATCTTTTCTGAGGACAAGCCGCAACATATGATTGCCAGCGCGCTGATCGGTAAAGCCGATACCGCGCTGTACGCGGCGAAAAAGCAGGGACGTAATCGGGTTGTTGCTGCGGAGACACATGCCGGGTGAGTCGATACCGATCAACGGTTCAAAAAATACCCCTTCTGAAGATAAATCCATGGCTTCAGAAGGGGAGACCATATGGCCATTCGTTACAAAAGCCTCTTAAAAATAATTAGCGTGATTATAAAAGCCATATGTATAAATATTTTTCATGGATAATGATGATGAGCACTAATCTCTTATAAAAAGTGTGGCTTCTGCGTGTTGCGGGAAAAGGGGAGTGGTCGGACCCGGAATAATGTAGAAAAAACCTCCACCCGCAGGTGGAGGAAACGAGACGCAGAGCTTAGATATCATCCGGCGTGGCATGCACCACGCGTTCGAGTGCACTTCGGTAAATTTCCAGTTTTGCCATGTCTTTTTCGGTTTCCAGCCTGACCAGCAACTCCAGAATAATGTCCTTATTTGTGGCCATGGATTTACGGGCCAATAGCGCTGTGCGAATCCTGGCAATAATCTGCTGCCCGGTATCGTTAGTGTCCAGATGCGGGGCTGCGGGGGATTCAATATCCATTTCATGAACGCTCATCAACAAATGCACCTGTCAAAAAGAGGCTGATTTCTTTCCCACGATGGCGGGAGTGTTTCGTTTTGCCTGATAAAAGTAGACAGGGAAGGGTATCTTTACAAATGGGAACACTATAAAAATGCAGTTAATTTTCATCTATTAATATAACGTGAAGTTATATAAAGTGCGGTGTTGTTGAAAGCATATATAACTTATTGTTAATAAAAGAAAAGCATCCATAGCGGCAACTATGGATGCTTTGACGAAAACCGTTTGCTGCGCTTTCGTTTACTGAGCGCTGGCCAGTTCGGTGTTTGGACCTTTAGTTATCGGGCCTTGCACCGGCAGACATGGACTGGTGAACTGCTGGATATGGCTGGTCTGGGCATCGCTCTTCGTTGGTGCCAGCATATAGTTCACTTTACAGCTTGCATCGGTGCTATTGCCCCATTTTACCAACAGCGTGCCTTTGTCTTCCTTGACGCGGGCATAGATTGCCCCGGTCTGGTTTACGACCCCGATAGAGGTATTGTTTTCATCAAGAACCTCTGCCCCGAAAGGTAAGTTTTCGCCGCCAAAAGAGGTGGCAATCAGTACCGGTGTCCCTTTGTTGGTGTTGAATTTCACTTTCACTACAGCGCCCGCACGCGGCGCGATTCGTTGCGCCGTATTATCAAATTCTACGTCCAGCGACGAACCTTCCGGGTCAATGGCGACCTGGTTCATCTGATACGCAGACAACGACGGGAAGAGGGCATAACCGAAGCTGTCGACGCTAGTACCTGCGTAGCCGCTAAGTTTGGCGCCTTTCGCGTTTTTCGCTTCCACCAGCGCATAGGTGTCACTGTTATAAGGGGTAAAGGTCACCCCGCCGGAGTGTGCTACCAGAGCGCCAGATAAACCCAGCGACATACTGTGGTAACCACTGCCTGTGCTATAACCACCATTCACCGTCGCTATGCTGCCTGTCATGCCGCCGCTGATGTTACCTGATGTGCCACCCTGGTCGTGTGAGGCGGTAAGGTTATAGTTATATTTGCCGTCTTTGCCCATAGAGCCAGACAACATGGCCTGCTCAGACTTGCCGCCATTGTTATCCTGGTTGTAGTTCAGGCTGAAATAAGGGGCCTGCGTTTCCCAGCTTTCCCAGAGAGGGAAAGAGACGTTAAAGTACCAGGATGTCTGATCACGTCCGTCGTTGGTTTTACTGCGACCAACGTTGATGCTGTAATTCATCCGCTTCCAGTTATTGGAGTAGCCTATCTGGTACTGTTTGTTATAGCCCTTCTTGTCACTGTTCCAATAGTTTTCCAGCGTGGCACTGACAAACAGGCTGCCCCATTTTTCGGGTAATCCCTGGTTAAAGCTCACGTTAAAACGGTTTTTCGAGCGCCAGATGCTATTAGGATCGTAGCCGTTTGCCACCACTTCGCGGGTTTGCAAGGCGGTTAAAAGTTCCATATAGCCTGCCGTTGAGTAGCGGTAGGCGGCAAGGGTGACGTTACTGTTGGTTTCACTGAACAGTTTGCTGTAGCTAATACGGTAGCTCTGGCCGGTTTTCTTGCCGCCAGCCCGGTTACCCAACTGGCTGATAGCATGGGTGGCATCAACGCTGATGGCCCCCGCTATGCTGCCTGTCGCCAGCCCAAGCTGATAAGCCTGATAATGCTCGCTTACCTGTGCCCCGGCATAGCCAGTGAAAATATTCGTCAGGCCGCGCGTGTAGGTGGCTTCATAGAACATGGGGTCATCAGAGACGCCAGCGTTGCGCAATTTGCCCGCAGTGACGCTATAGCGCTGGGAGCCGGGGCGCAGCAACTGGGCGACAGAGGCGTAGGCAATGGTGTATTGCTGGGTGCTGCCGTCGGCTTCCTGTATGGTGACTTCCAGATCCCCACCGTAACCTGCAGGGTAGAGATCGTTAATAACGAAGGCACCGGGGGTGACGGTCGTTTCATAGATAATATTGCCTAGCTGTTTAACGGTGACTTTGGCATTGGTTTTGGCCACACCGCGAATATCCGGTGCGTAACCGCGCTGTGATTCCGGAAGCATACGTTCGTCACTGGCGATTTGCGCGCCTGTGAAGGGCAATGAGCTGAACAGTTGCCCGGTAGTGTTATATTCACCAACAACCGCACGGCCGCGAATAGCATTAATGTCACGCTGTAAGTAGCTATTAGAGACCTGGTATTCGCCGCCCATGCCATCCTGCCAACTATAAGAGCCGTTGTGGCGGAAGTACCAGGCACCGATATTTAACCCGGCATTAAGCGAGGCATAGACAGAACGGTTGTTGCCACCGTTGCTGTATTTTGAATCGTAGGCGTTTGCATAGTAGCCGAAGAGGAGCGCCGGAACGCCGCTATCCCACAGTTCCGGGTTGACCGTACCGCGGGCAATACGGTTGACGTATACCTGCGGTACCTCGATGTAAAGCTCCTGCTTGTTACTGTCAAATTCGAACTTGGCCTCTGGAATAATTTTTTCCAGATTGGCGCAAGTTGCCGGGGTCGCGAGCGCCTGGCGCATTTCAGACGGCAGATTGTCTTCGTTAAAGTTGATAAGCTCAATCAGGCGCGGTGTCAGGCACGGGTAAACTTGCCGGTCGTCGTCGGCTTTGAATTCCACCTCTTCATTGGCCGCTTCTGCGCCGTTGATAAAGATACTCACCCGATAGATACCGGGTGAGGCGCTAGAACCAAAGGAGAAACGGCTCAGGTCGACTTTACTGCCGCTATCCAGACGTAACAGGTCGGATTCAAATTCCACAACGTTGCGTCGTGCATAGTCGCGGGGTTTATCGTCTTGCGCTTCCGCAATACCGACCGGGAACGCTATCATTAACATTAAAGCCAGTGGCGATAACCGAGCTTTAAACAATAATGGGTGATAGCGTACGGTGGATATTTTCATAATAACTCCCGAAAAGTCTTCGTCCCTGAATGCATTTTTATTTTTGTGATAAAAACATTCTTCGTTAATTATTTATGCCGCCGGATATTATGGTTTGGCTTTAAATTCGGTATAGCCGCCATAATCGTTCACCGTGGTATAACTTAATTGGTTTATACTGGTTATTGAACTGTCCTGAATTTCATGAAATTCCGTCGCGCCGGGCGCAATCATTTTGCCTTTGGTGGCCATTTTTTTACCGCCAGAGGTAAATATAATATTGACCAGGGAAACGTAGAATTTCGATGAATTGGTCACTTCTACGCCGCCGCTTTTCATTTTCCAGTGCAGCGTTTCCATTGCGTCCGCTGCTGAACCAGGAAGATCATTCGGACGGTAGAACAATTTTATACGTGAACGAAAAGCAATATTAAGCTTACTTTTTTCGTCCATGTCTTTAGCTTTTGCCGGGACTTCCAGCACGTTTAAGTAAAATACAGACTCGCGGTCTGTTGGCAGTGTCGCCGAGCCCAAGTAACTGATACGCAAGGTTTGCGCTTTACCTGCGTCAATGCGATTAATTGGCGGCGTCAAAATAAAAGGGGTATTTTGACTGGCGGCATCATCCGGGTTTCCGCTATCAATCCAGCTTTGTATTAATACTGGGTTGTTATTTTGATTGGATACCGTCACCGTGACTTCTTTTTTTCCGGCTGGGTAAACTACGCGTGTGCCATCTAGCACAATACTGGCGTTGGCAATATTACCAAGACCCGTCATCAATATTGCTCCTAGTGCAACGGAGATAATTTTGGCGTAATAAGACATATCCAGTTCCTTTGGAAAAAAGGGGGGAAGCCCCCCTGTTTTTAATTATTGGTAAGCTAACTCATAAACAGCAACGCCCTTCACGAGACCCGCTGTCGCCGCTCCAGAACCGTTGTTTTTATAGCGCACGCTATACTTCATGGTGGCTGAGGTGGCATTTGCAGCAACGGTGGTAAATTTATAGCCAGTATCGCTAATGGATTTACCTAACGGCACGGCAACACCGCTTGCAAAGTCCACCAGCTCAAGGCCAACGTTGGTTGCTGCTGTTGTGCCTGTTTCCTTGTTTTTCAGCGTTGAGGTGGCTGTATCGATGTTTGCGGAGTTATCCGGGAAGTACGCGGTCACGCCAAACGCGGTCGCGGAGGAAGTACAACCGGTCAGATCTAATGTGAAATCCTCGGAACCAGCCGTAGAGCCTACGGTCGCCAGATAGCTTTTCGGTACGGTTCTTAATGTTACGGTGCCGGTAGCACTGGCACTGCCGTTCAGTACAACCTGGCAGGTCTGGTCAGAGATTTTACCGGTAAAAGTAATGGTACCGCCAGTTGCTGCATTTGCGACATTCGCCAGAGACATTGCGGAGGCAATAGAGGCGACTAACAGAATCTTTTTCATAAATATTCCCTTTGATATGAACTTACTCGTTGTGAATGATAATTATCAGCAATAATTACCGCTGCGTAATTATCAATTTCTTATTAAGTACTTCAGGATGAATAACTGCGATATCCTTTTTCTACCTAATGCTTTCCCTACTTTCCAATTATGTATTTATGGAATGGTTTTGTACTGCAAAAATCATTTGTAATATAATTCGTAAATAGCAATACCCCTGACCTTACCCGCTGTTACTGGGCCCGCTATAGCTTATTGATAGGCTAATTCGTATACTGCCATGCCTTTAACTTTGCCCGGTGTGACCGCTGTGTCCCATCTTATATAGCTCACGCTATACCTCAGGGTAGTCGACGTTGCGCCCGCATCAACCGTCGTATATCGATAGCTTTCATCAGTAACGGGTTCTCCCAATCTGATCTCTTTCTCACTTGTTCCGAACGTTTGATATATTGTCAGGTAAACCCCTTGTGCTGCCGTTACACCTGTTTCCAAATTTTTTAAGAAGCTATAATAGTTGTCCATTTTTTCTATATAAGCAGTAGGTGGGAAATAGGCCAATATGCCAAATGCGGTAGAGCCAGCCTTACAGCCATTTACTTTTAATGTAAAAACTGTCTTTCCTGTCTCGCTAAACTTTTCTGGTAATCTTTCTTTTGGCACGGTTGGTAATGTTACCGTCCCGCTTGCACTACCGTTGTTCAGTACAACCTGACAGGTCTGATCGTTGAGTTTACCGCTAAAATTTACCGTGCCGCTGGTGGCGGCATTGGCGGCATTTACCAGAGATATTGCCGCAGTGACTGATGCCATTAAAAGTAATTTTTTCATCGATATTCTCTTCGATATGTTCCTGTCGTTTTAAATGATCATCGGTTATGCGTTTTATCTTTTGGTTATTGATAGGCTAATTCGTAAATGGCGATACCTTTGACTTTACCGGCTGTTGCGGGAGAACTGCCCGTAGTACGGTAGTTAATGTAATTTACGTTGTATTCAAGGGTCGCAGACGTTGCATTGGCGGCAACGGTAGTATATTGGTAGCTGGAATCAGTAATTGATTTTCCTAAATTGATCTGCTTCTCGGTAGTGCCGTCTTTTTTATATATTGTAAGCATAACCCCATCGGCTGCCGTTGAGCTGCTTTCCATATTTTTCAGGAAGCCATAAGCAGAGGTGGTTTGTATATATGGACTATTAGGGAAATAAGCCAATACACCAAATGATGTTGTGCTGGCCTTACAGCCGGTTAACTTTAATGTAAACGGTGTCTTACCAGCCTGAGCATACCTCGTGGCGAGCTTTTCTTTTGGCACCGTTGGCAATGTCACCATACCGCTTGCACTGCTACTGTTGTTCAGTACAACCTGACAGGTCTGGTCGTTGAGTTTACCGTTAAAGTTTACCGTACCGCTGGTAGCTGCAATGGCGGTATTTACCAGAGATATTGCTGCTGTGACAGACGCCACTAAAAGTAATTTTTTCATCACTAGTCCCTTTGGTATATTACTATTCCGTAAGTTAATTATTAGAGATACGTTTTCTACTGGTTATTGATACGCTAATTCGTAAACAGCTATGCCTTTAACCTTACCCGCTTTTATTGCCCCTGTCGTATCGTTAACATATGCTACGTTGTACCTCAGAGTCGCTGACGTTGTGCCGACGGCAATGGTGGTGTATCGATAGTTTGGATTAGTGAGGGGGAGTCCCACATTGATCCTCTTCTCGCTACTCCCGATTATTTGATTTATTGTAAGAGCGACACCCTCTGCCGCCGTTGCGCCTGTTTCAATATTTCTCAGGACACCATAATTAACTGAATTTGTTGTATCTGTATACGCCGTTGGCGGAAAATAGGCTAATACGCCGAATTCAGTTGAGCTGGCCTTGCAGCCAGATAATGTTAACGTAAACGCTGTCTTACCTGTCGAATCATACTTGTTAGGAATACTTTCTTTCGGTACTGTTGGTAATGTCACTATGCCGCTTGCACTGCTTCCGTTGTTCAGTACAACCTGGCAGGTCTGATCGTTGAGCTTACCGCTAAAGTTTACCGTACCGTTGGTGGCGGCATTCGCAATGTTTATCAAAGATATTGCTGTTATGACTACTGGCGCTAAAAATAAGCTCTTCATCGATATTCCCTTTGATTTAACCCTGTCCATTAGTTAATCATTGATGATACTTTCGGGTAATAGTTTTATTTTAAGCTGTGATGTTTTCTACTCAATCATTCTGCTCATGGATGATTCAAAGGTCTTTGTACGCTGTAATGGATACTCTGCGCCGTTTTTAGAGAACTGCCTGCGCTTGCAATAGAGTTCCATCACCATTTCGTTAGCGATCATGTAGCCTTTGCCGGTAATACGCATAATAAAGTTATCCGGCAGACCAACGAGCGCCAGTTTGTTTTTCAGATTATGCATCACCTGCCACAAACGCTGGCTGGAACAGCTCAGCCCGTTATTTTCCCAGACCTGGATTTGCAGGGTTTTATCCGGGACAATTTCACCAACGGCATGTGCCAACAGGTACTCCAGCAGGTTTGCCATGGTTGGTCTGAGGTATTCAACCGCTTTTCCCGGTGTTTCGGGGAGCAGTAGACATCTTTTAAACGGCAGGAACTCAACTTCGTTGCGTTCGCCAAGACGATATCCATACACTGTGAGTTTGACCATTGTCCTTAATCTTCCTTCTCATCCTGGAAGGGCTGATTAAGACTGACTGGCGCTCCTGCCTGCTTAATCATAATTCTTCTCTGTGTTGCTGACGGGGTGAATGTTATTGATTTTTCCGTTCGTTAATCAACTTTATTTCATTAAACCATAGAATCAAGGTGGAATACTAAGTTATTGACTATTCCTAGTGTAAAATTTTATTGATCTTGTAACAAGCGAAGCTTTGTATGGCGAGATTGATTTTAATCGTGTCTGAACTCACAAAATCTTCATCCTTTTATACTAAAATAATTATCCTGTTTTTTAGCCTATTAATGGATTTTAATTCGAATTGTTTTGTTTGTGTTAATAATTAAATGGGGTAAATAAATGGAGATTATATTGGTATTCAATGTATTGATGTGTTGAATATATTTCAAGGGCAGTAAAGAATAGCGATTCCCGTAATAATTAGGAAGCGAAAACAGAGTGAATAGCATTTTTGATCCATTAGTGTGAATAGAAGTTGTACATCTATTTATTAATGAAATAGAAACGAGCGTTGTGGGAGTGGAAAAGAGGTGGGTTTGTAAAACATGTTTCAATGCGAACTGCTTACAAACCCGGGGGAGTTAGCTGGTAATTCCCGTTGGGATATCATCTGCCCACTGTGTTGCCGTGGTGATCAATTCAGCCACCACGCTGCGGTTAAAGCCGAGCCGATGGCCCAGCGCGCTGACATCTTCCCATTTATGGTTTTCATACAGTTGCGCCAGGTGCAGATAAGGATAGAGCGGGCCACGTTTCTCTTTAAGCGCCATCATTACATTGCTTGAGACGTCAATCTGGCCAATCAAATCCGCCATCGGCATTTCGAAAATATCGTCCAGTTGCGAGAACAGGCCCACAATAAAGGCATCGTCCGATGAATGACGGCTGATGGAACGGGCGGCAGCCAGCTCGCAGAACTTTCCGCGAATCAGGCAGCGGTGGTAGATTTCATCGGTCTTGCCGACATTCACCGACGTCAGGCAAGCCACCAGCACGAACCGGCGTAGCTCATTGGCGCCAAGATAAAAGATGATGTCTTTGAGCGACTGGCTGCGAAAGTTTTTAATGCCGCGCGCGTTGAAGACGATGTTCTGCGCATAACGCATCAGCTTGAAAGAGAGCGCAAGATCCTGTTTTAGCAGCGCTTCGATTCTGGCGAAGTCCGGTGAGTCAGTGTTCACTTCCTTCATCAGCTTTAAGGTTACGGACTGATTTTGGATAAGCTTGTTGTTAGCGTGAATGACCGGTTTGCTGAAAAAGTGCCCCTGAAAGAGGGTGCAGCCGAGGTTGCGGTAGCACTCATACTCTTCCTGCGTTTCAACCTTCTCGGCCAGAAAGACTGTGCCCTTGAGCAGCTCAGCTTTGCTTTCAATGTACTCTTTGATCTCTTCCGGCGTGCTCATGCGCACATCAAATTTGATGATGCTGACATAGGGCAGAAAATCGTTCCATGTATCGCCGAGTTCGAAATCGTCCAGGGCGATACGAAAACCGTGCTGATAAAGCTGTTTTACGGTCTTAAGCAGGCGTGGCGTGGGTTCAGCCGTTTCGAGTATTTCCACAATCACGCGATCTTTGGGCAAGGTCTCCGCCATGCCCTGTATCAACAGTTCATAGGGGAAGTTAACGAAGATCGCGCTGTATTCCTTGAGACGGCCCAGCGGCGCACCAAGAAATTGTTCTACGATAATTTGGGCAGTGGCATATTCCGGAGTAACGTCGGGAAACCGGTTCGTCATGCTGTCTCTGAACAACAGCTCATAACCGACTGTGTTCATATTTTCGTCAAAAATCGCCTGGCGGGCGACAAAAGAAAACATTGGATACTCCATACAGATGCCTGTAGATATCAAAACCCGGTTAAACAGGTATGTAACCGGTTAATCCCCCAGCATTTTCTCTTACCGATGAAAGGGAAGCCTGGACGAAAATGGCAAAGACGCATGTGGGTCTTACAGAAGGCAGTATCTTTTGTAAACTTCTTAGGGACTTAAGTCAAATCCCATCTACGTTTACAGGGCATTATTGAGCCGGTTTTCTGAAAAAATGTTCAGTTCGCTAAAAAAATAACCCGATTGCCTGCAACCGGGTTTTTAATGAGGGGAACCCGGTTATGACCGGGAGACAACTCCGGCTTTTTCCAGCATAGCGTGTAACAAGACATTTGCCCCGGCCGTGACCTGTTCCGGCGCGGAATATTCTATCTCATTGTGACTGATGCCATCTTTGCAGGGAATAAAAATCATGCCAGCAGGTGCGAGCATACTCATATACACCGCGTCATGTCCGGCGCCTGAGACAATATCCATAGAAGAGTAGCCTAATTTTTGCGCTGCCCGTCGTACGGCCTCTTTACAATCCGGGTGGAAAGGCGCGGCAGGGTAGTGGGAGACCTGTTGCAGCGCTACGCTCAGCCCGGTTTGTTGTTCAATCTGCGCAATGTACGCTTTTAAGGCCGCATCCATTTTGTCCACCTCGGCGTCGGTCATATTGCGAAAGTCGATGGAGAATTTCACACTGCCGGGCACGACGTTGCGGCTGTTAGGATGCACCTGCACCATGCCCACGGTCCCGCGTCCGTGAGGCGCAAATTGCCCGGCAATATTGACTACTTCCTGCATGATATGTGTGGCAACTTGCAGGGCGTCTTTGCGCATCGCCATGGGCGTTGGTCCGGCGTGGGACTCCATCCCCGTGACGGTACAGTCATACCAGCGAATACCGAGCACTGCCTGCACCACGCCGATGGTGATGTCCTGATCTTCAAGGATGGGGCCTTGCTCGATATGGGCTTCAAAATAGGCGCCGATAGGGTGGTCGCCCGGTACAACGTCGCCCGCATAACCAATTTTGAACAGCTCATCTTTCACCGATTTTCCTTCGGTGTCGGTTGCGGCATAGGCTGTCTCCAGCGGGAAGATGCCCGCGAAGACGCCGGAGCCCATCATGACCGGCACAAAGCGTGAGCCTTCTTCGTTAGTCCAGAAAACCATCTCTACCGGCGCTTCGGTTTCAATACCGCGATCGTTCAGGGTTCGAATAACCTCCAGCGCCGAGAGCACGCCAAAGTTGCCATCGAACTTGCCCCCGGTTGGCTGGGTGTCGATATGGCTACCGGCGACAATCGGTTTTAGAGCATTGTTGCGGCCTGGGCGGCGCATGAAGACATTGCCGATCTGATCTATTTCGACCGTCAACCCGGCCGCTTTGCCCCAGCCGACGACCAAATCTCGACCCTGACGGTCGAGGTCGGTCAGCGTTAAGCGGCAGACTCCGCCTTTGGGGGTAGCGCCAATTTGCGCGAGGTCCATTAACGATTGCCACAAACGCTCGCCATCAACCCGCAGGTCACTGATATCGATGCTGTTCGTATCTGGTGAAATGACTTCACTGCTCATGATTCTTTCCTCAATGTCAGGTGATTAGCGGGCGACGGCCTGCGGGGCGCGCTGGCGCTCCCATGCAGCCGCTGCGCTGAAATCCGGGCCGAACGCCGGACGTTTGATATAGCGCCCCGCCCCTTCGCGGGCGCGCAGGTCGCCATCAGCCCATACCAACTGGCCCTGGCTGATGGTGAAGGCCGGTACGCCGGTTACCGTGCGGCCTTCGAAAATATTAAAATCGTTGCGCGAATGATGAGTGCTGGCGGAGAGCGTTTTGCTGCCCGCCGGGTCCCAGAGCACCAGGTCTGCATCGGCACCCTGTGCCACACAGCCTTTACGCGGATAAATATTGAAGAGGCGCGCGGTATTGGCGGAGGTAATCGCCACGAACTCGCTCGGTGTCAGGCGTCCGCTGTTGACTCCCGCATCCCAGATGACCGCCATTCGTTCTTCCACGCCGCCGCAGCCGTTGGGAATTTTTGTGAAATTATCGCGGCCCGCCGCTTTCTGGTTGGCGCAAAACGTGCAGTGGTCGGTGGCGGTGGTGTGGAGCTGACCGGATTGCAGGCCGTGCCACAGCGCTGACTGGTGGGATTTATCGCGAAACGGCGGGCTCATGACGTGAGCGGCGGCAAAGCCAAAGTCCGGATGGCGGTAGACGCTGTCGTCAATGACTAAATGCCCGGCAAGAACTTCGCCATAGACGCGCTGCCCGCGACCACGCGCGCGGGCGATGGCTTCAGCGGATTCGCGGCAGGAGACATGTACCACGTAAATTGGCACACCCATAATGCTGGCGACCGTGATGGCGCGGTTGGCGGCTTCGCCTTCCACTTCCGGCGGGCGGGATAGGGGGTGGGCTTCCGGCCCGGTGATGCCTTGCTTGAGCATCTCTTGTTGCAGCAGGTAAACCATCTCGCCGTTTTCCGCGTGCACTGTCGGCATCGCCCCCAGTTCAAGGCAGCGGCGGAAGCTGTTCATCAGGGTTTCGTCATCGCACATGATGGCGTTTTTGTAGGCCATAAAGTGTTTGAAGCTGTTAACGCCTTCCTGTTGGACCAGTGTGCCCATGTCCTGGCGTACGCTTTCGTCCCACCAGGTTATGGCGACGTGGAAGCTGTAATCGGACGCCGCTTTTTCCGCCCAGCCGCGCCATTGTTGATAAGCGTCCATCAGCGGTTGTTGTGGGTTAGGGATGACGAAATCGATGATAGTGGTTGTGCCGCCCGCCAGTGCGGCAGCGGTGCCGCTGTAGAAGTCATCGACCGTGGTGGTGCCCATAAACGGGAAATTCATATGAGTGTGCGGGTCAATGCCGCCGGGCATGACATACAGCCCGCCCGCGTCTACGGTTTCGGTTGTGGCGAGGATGTCCCATTGGGATGCATCGCCGACGGCCGCAATGACGCCGTCGACACAGAGCACATCGGCACGACGCTGATGGTCGGCGTTGACGACGGTTCCGCCTTTGATCAACAGGTTACGCATTCGTTTTCTCCTGTAGTGCTTTGGTTTGATTAGTTATGTTCTTTTCCCCTCACCCTAACCCTCTCCCCAAAGGGGCGAGGGGACTGGATCGAGCCCACTCTCACTGAGTGACAGGATTCGCGCCGGGCCTGCTTTTCTCCCTCTCCCTTGAGGGAGAGGGTCGGGGTGAGGGGGAGCAGGCCGCACACCGTCAACTACGCTGATTGCGCCATCGGGTTATTCGGGTGCGTCGTCCAATTGGCATACTGGTCCGTTACCACCTTGCCGGTACGCTTATCCACTTCGCCGGGTTGCAGACTGCGCAGTGAAATGCAGTTCTCCACCGGGCAAATCGAGGCACACAGGTTGCAGCCGACACAATCCTCTTCGCGCACTTCGAAACGCCGTTCGTCACCCGTGGTGGCGGAAATCGCCTGGTGCGACGTGTCCTCACACACCAGATGACAGCGCCCGCACTTAATGCACGACGCCTGGTCGATCACCGCTTTATCTACATGATTGAGATTGAGATAGCGCCAGTCGGTAACGCTTGGCAGCGCCATGCCGCGAAAGTCTTCGAGGGTCCGGAATCCTTTCTGGTCCATGTAGTTCTCAAGGCCGCTTATCATGTCGCGCACAATCTGGAAGCCATGAACCATCGCGGCGGTACAGACCTGCACCGTTGCGCACCCCAGCGCGATAAACTCCGCCGCATCGCGCCAGGTGGAGATGCCGCCAATGCCGGAAATCGGCAGTCCACGGGTTTGCGCGTCGCGGCCAATTTCCGAAACCATATTCAGCGCAATCGGCTTCACCGCCGGGCCGCAATAGCCGCCGTGTGAACCCTGGCTGCCGGTATGCGGCGACATCAACATCTGGTCGAGATCGACGCCAATCACCGAATTAATGGTGTTGATAAGCGACACGGCATCCGCACCGCCCGCTTTCGCGGCTCTCGCCGGGTAACGAATGTCGGTGATATTCGGCGTCAGTTTGACGATCACCGGCAGGCTGCAATATTGTTTGCACCAGCGGGTGACCATTTCGATATATTCCGGTACCTGGCCGACCGCCGCGCCCATCCCGCGCTCGCTCATGCCATGCGGGCAACCGAAGTTAAGCTCGATACCGTCTGCCCCCGTGGCTTCTACCTGTGGCAGAATGGTTTTCCACGCTTCTTCTTCGCAGGGCACCATGATCGACACCACTACCGCCCGGTCGGGCCAGCGTTTTTTGACGCGGGTAATCTCTTCAAGGTTGATGGCCAGCGTACGGTCAGTGATGAGCTCGATATTATTCAGCCCCAGAACGCGCCGATCGGTCCCGAGTAGAGTGCCGTAGCGCGGCCCGCTGACATTCACCACATGCGGATCCAGCCCGAGCGTTTTCCACACCACGCCGCCCCAGCCCGCCTGAAAGGCGCGTTCCACGTTGTACTCTTTGTCGGTGGGCGGCGCAGACGCCAGCCAGAACGGATTGGGGCTTTTGATGCCCAGAAAATCGGTATGCAGACTAGCCATGAGAGTGCTCCTGAAATGAGGTGGCGTTAGCGGCGTCGGAGATAGTGAGGGCCAGCGCGATAGAGCGGGCGGCGAGTTTGCCCTGGCGTACGGCATCGACCGTCAGGTCAAGGCCGCCCGCACAGCAGTCACCTCCGGCCCAGACATCCGCCAGCGAGGTGCGACCACACTCGTCGGTAGCGATACGCCCGTGTTTAAGTTGGATGGCTTGTCCGACAGGGGCGCTGTCGAAGGTCTGACCGATGGCTTTAAGCACCATGTCGGCCTCCAGCGTGAAGGTCTCATTGCTGACTTCACCTTGCCGCACCACGCTGAACGTCACGCCGGTCAGTTGGTGATTGTGCTGCTCAAAGCGCAGAGGGGCGGCCCACAGGCGTATCGTTACACCATTAAGCTGTGCCCACTGGCGCTCTTTTTCAGAGGCTTTCATCTGTGCTTCGCCACGGCGATAGACCAGCGTGACCTCCTGAGCGCCAAGCTTTTTCGCCTGAACGGCGGCATCGACGGCGGTCATTCCGCCACCAATCACCACCACTTTGCGGCCAACGGGGAGTTCGCTGAGATCCGCGCACTGGCGCAACCTGGCAATGAAATCCACCGCTTCACAAACGCCTTCAGGTTCTGCGTCGTCGGTTTCCAGTTGGTTAACACCCGCCAACCCAAGGCCGAGAAATACCGCATCGTGGCTGGCCCGTAACTGCGCGAGGCTGAAATCTTCGCCCAGCGTTTGGCCCGTGTGCAGCGTAATACCGCCGATGGAGAGCAGCCAGGCTACTTCGCGAGCGGCGAAATCGTCGGTCACTTTGTAGCTGGCAAGGCCGTATTCATTCAGACCGCCTGCTTTGCTGCGGGCATCAAAGAGATCCAAGCTGTGGCCTGCTATCGCCAGATGATGAGCGACGGTAAGCCCGGCGGGACCGGCGCCGACCACGGCAACACGTCTACCGGTTTCAGGCCCGCGAACGAACAACGGTTTACCGGGGTTAGCAAAAAAATGATCGGTGGCGTGGCGCTGAAGCAGGCCAATATTAAGTGGGCGACCATCCTGAGCGTTACGTACGCAGGCCTGTTCACACAAGGTTTCGGTAGGGCAGACGCGGCTACAGATCCCGCCTAACACATTGGCGCGTAAAATGACCTCTGCCGCACCGCGATCGTTGCTCTGGGCGATGCGCTGGATAAAGCTCGGCACATCAATATCCGCCGGGCAGGCCCGGGAGCAGGGGGCGTCAAAGCAGTAGTAACAGCGTTCTGCTTCAATCACCGCCTGGGTGGCCGTTAACGGGGGCGCGCAGTCCGCAAACTCGCGGGCATATGCGTCGGGAGCAAGCCGTGCGGCCTGGATCCCCTGGGCGTGGCTACCTGAATCGTTGCTCATCATGCTTCTCCTGAATTGTCAGTGGGGTTATCTCTCCCCGCGTTAAAATCCTGACCATATGGTTAAGTTTTCGCGTAATAACCATGCTAATTACGTGCCATTTGCGACAAGGTTGCTGCATGACGCGTAAATTCAGGCGAGCAGAGAAATATGAACAAACTAACCGGGCTTTTATTGCTGTTTTTTGGTGCATTTCGCACCTTATTTGACGCTGATTGCTACATTTTGCTGCAAGATTCATTCAAGGCCGCAGATCCGCCAGACGCAACGCAAAACATGTTCTGTCGCCCGTTGCTGTGCCGTCTTGCTGTGTGAGTCCTCTCCCAGCACGGCGGCAATCTGGATATCAAAATCTGCATAGGTTTGGGTCATCGACCAGACGGTAAAAAAGAAGTGGGTGGTGTCCATCGCAGAGAGCTTGCCGAGCGCAATCCAGCCATCCAGGATGCGGGCCTTTTCCGCTACCAGTTGTCGAAGTTGGGTTTTTAGCAGCGGGTGAACCACCTGCGCGCCTTGCAGGATCTCATTGGCGAACAGGCGGGAGGCTTCCGGGCGGGCGAAACTAAAGCCGATCTTTTTACGGACATACTCTTCCAGCGCGGTTTTGGGATCGGCGCTGGCAGAGATCCCCTCCAGCGGTGCCAGCCAGTCGTGCAGAATGCACTCCAGTACGCGCAAATAAAGGGTTTGTTTATTGCCAAAATAGTAGTGCAGATTAGCTTTGGGCAGGTCGGCGGCATCGGCAATCTGTTGCATGGTGGTGCCGCGAAATCCATAACGGGCGAAGACCCGTTCGGCTGCGGGCATAATGATCGCCTCGTTATCCTGGCGAATACGCCCTTTCTCCAGCGAGACCGCAATGCCGCTCAGCAGGCTTTCGTTCATGACAGGCTCCAGTGAAATCCGCCCTCCCTGGCGGGGGAGGGGTTATTTCAGCTTCGCCGCGGCATCCCAGACGGTATGGGTCATCGCGCTGTCACCCGGATCTTTTTTGATTACCGGGGTATCGCCACCGCTGTGCAGTAAAACATCAATGGTGCGACGGTAGGCCGCCGGGTCGAGATAGCCGATTTTCGGTGTGTTGGCGTTAGTGATGAGCTTCGCCACGTTCTCCATCTGGCGAGTTTGTACCTCTTCGGTGGCGGCGCCGGACGCATCTTCAGCAACCACGATTTTCGCCGCCTCTTGCGGGTGTTTCACCGCGTAATCCCAGCCTTTGAACGAGGCTTTGAGGAACTTCGCCATTTTGGCGACGAACGCCGGGTCTTTCAGGCTGGAATCCAGCACATACAGGCCATCTTCGAGGGTAGAAACGCCCTGATCCTCATACGGGAAGGTGATCAGATCCGCTTCTTTCAATCCTGCGTCGATCAACTGCCAGTATTCGTTGTAGTTCATCGTTGAGATACAGGCAGCCTGATCCTGCAACAGTGGATCGACGTTAAAGCCCTGTTTGAGGATGGTAATGTCTTTGCCCGGTTTCAGGTTCAGTTTGCTCATCCAGTTGAAGAAGGGGTACTCATTACCGCCGTACCAGACGCCCAGCGTTTTACCTTTGAAGTCGGCAGGCGTTTTAATGCCGCTCGATTTTTTACAGGTCAGCATCATCCCGGAACGATCATAAACCTGGGCAATGTTCACCAGCGGCACGCCCGCCTCGCGTGAGGCCAGCGCATCCGGCAGCCAGTTGACGATGACATCCGCGGATTTGCCAGCAATCACCTGAACCGGGGAGATATCCGTACCGCCGGGTTTGATCGTGACATCCAGTCCTTCCTCTTTATAAAACCCTTTTTCCTGCGCCACGTAGTAGCCAGCGAATTGCGCCTGCGGTACCCATTTCAACTGCAGCGTGACTTTCTCTGCTGCGTGTGCTGAAAAGGTAAAAGCCACAGACATTGCCGCCAGCAACAACCCCCGGCGAAAAGCGGAACGTTTCATCATGGGATAACTCCTCGGGTTAGTGTGCATCATCATGTTTTTATGTTGTTTTACTTTTCCGTTGCCATCCCGCGAATCGAGGGATGCCAGAAATTTACGCGGCGATCGAGCCGGACCAGCAAGGTGTAAATCAGCGAACCGGCCAGCGACGACACCACAATCGCTGACCACACGATGGGCATATGCATGCGCGCCGATTCTGTGGAAATACGAAAACCAAGCCCGGCGGTCGGTGAGCCAAAATATTCGGCGACGATGGCGGTAATCAGCGCCAGGGTGGCGTTCACTTTCAGGGCGCTAAAAATAAAAGGCAGTGCGGCCGGCAGGCGCAGCATGCGCAACTGCTGGTGGGGCGTTGCGGCGTAGCAATACATCAGCTCTTGCTCAAGCTTGCCGCTCGCTTTCAGCCCGGCAAGCGTGCTGACCAGCGCCGGGAAAAAGGTCACCAGAATGACCACGGCAGCTTTTGACGGCCAGTCGAAACCAAACCACATCACCGCGATAGGCGCGACGCCAACCAGCGGTACGGTGCTGGTCAGGCTGGCGACCGGCAGCAGCCCGCGTTGCAGGAAGGGTAAGCGGTCGATAAGCAGCGCCACGCCAATGCCTAAACCACAACCCAGCAGATATCCCACCAGCACCGATTTGAGAACCGTTTGTACCAGGTCACCCGCCAGTAGCGAGACGCCGTCGACTAACGCCGTGAGAATATCCAGTGGCGCAGGCAGGATGACCTGCGGAACGGCAAAGCCGGTGACCAGAATCTGCCAGAACCACAGCAGCCAGATGCCGAGCAGCGCGGCGACGGCGGCAGGCGGGACCGGGGCGCTCGCCAGTCGCTGTACGCTGACGGCGGCAAGCAGCGCCAGGGCGAGGGTGCTCAGGCCATTAAACGGCAACAGCGCAAGCCAAAGTGCGCTGCCTGCGAGCGCAGCGGCGAACAGCACGCTACGTAAAGCCGTCTGTGAACAGGCCAGCAGCGAACAGACAACAAGTAACAGCGCATGGAAACGAAGCCCATAAGCGGCATCGCTGTCTCCGCTTAACTGAATCAGCGACAGAACAGCAACAATGAAGGCACTGACTAACAACAGGGTGCCGGGCGTTGTATTTTTTTTCATCATGCCCCCTTACGCTGGCGCATCACCAGCCGTTCGGTAAGGGTTACCAGCCCGGTTAATGCCAGGCCCAGCAGGGAGGCCATCACCAGCGCAGACCAGATCTGAATGGTGTTGCCGTAATAGGAGCCGGTGAGCAGCCTTGCCCCCAGCCCGGCCTGTGCGCCGGTGGGCAGCTCCGCCACCATCGTGCCGACCAGACCACTGGCAATGGCGACGCGAAAGGCCGGAAAGAGATAGGGCAACGAGGAGGGCAGACGCACCATCCAGAAGATATCGACCCGTCTGGCGGCATAGGTATGCACCAGTTCCATCTCCATTTTTTGCGGCGAACGCAGCCCCTGCACGGTGGCGATGGTGACCGGGAAAAAGCACAGGTACATGGCGATGGTGGCTTTGGGGAGCATACCCGTAACCCCCAGACTGCCGAGAATAATTAGCACGATGGGGGCAATCGCCAGTACCGGAATGGTTTGCGAGGCGACAATCCACGGCATCAGCGCTTTATCGAGCGTCCGTGAATGGACAATGCACACCGCCAGCAGTACGCCTAACACCACGCCCATGGCGAAACCGGTCAGCGCGGCGCTGGCGGTCACCCAGGTATGCAGTAATAGGTTGCGCGGCGAAGTGAGCGGCCACTGGGTGATGCTGTTCCAGATATCAATAACCAACTGATGCGGCGCAGGCAGCAGCGGGCGGGTGGCATTGAGGGAGGCGGCAATCAGGTCTGTACTTGTCCAGGGGCCGCGCGGGGTCAGTACACGGTCGATCACCCCGGAAGCATTCAGGGCGAAAGCCAGCACGTACCAGAGGATCAACGCCACCAGCAATACGCTGCCGACGGGCAGAACGTGCAGATGCAGACGCTGACTAATGGTCATGATGTCCCTCCACCAGTGCTTCGCGCACATCGGCGGCGAGCTGTAAAAACGCGGGGGTATCGCGAATGGCAAGGGAGCGCCCGGCGGGAAGCGGGGAGTCAATTACCTTCACAATCCTGCCCGGACGCGGCGACATCACCACAATTTTGGTCGACAGGTAGACGGCCTCGGAAATGGAGTGGGTCACAAAGACCATCGTGCGCTGTTCGTTAAACCACAGTTGTTGTAACTGCTGGTTGAGGTTGTCGCGCGTCAGTTCATCCAGCGCGCCAAAGGGTTCGTCCATCATCAGAATTTTGGGTTCAAAACCCAGCGCACGGGCAATGGAGACGCGCTGTTGCATGCCGCCGGAAAGCTGCCACGGATATTTTTTTTCAAAGCCTTTTAGCCCGACGCGTGCCAACTGCTCGCGGGCGATTTCGTCGCAGCGCTCCGGCGGCACGCCCTGGATTTGCAGCGGCAGTTTGACGTTGGCCAGCACGGTGCGCCATGGCAAGAGGACCGGGGCCTGGAAGACATAGCCGTAGGCCCCCGCCTGGCGTGCCTCCGAAGGTGACATATCGTTAACCAGCACTTCACCGGAGGTGATGGGTTCGAGGTCTGCAATGGCACGCAATAACGTGGTTTTGCCACAGCCGGAAGGGCCGATAAACGAGACAAACTCCCCCTGGCGAATGGTCAGGTTAATGTCTTTGAGCGCATGTACCGGCTGGTCGGCTGCCGGATAAATCACGTTGGCCTGGTTTACCCTGATGGCAGGCCGTGCGGTGGTGGTTGCCGGTTTTAACGGTACGACCGCAGATTCCTCTGCATAGATCAACTGGCTCATTCCAGGCCTCCCCTGTTTTTTGACTAACTGGTTAAGTTTGTTTCTCTATGCCATTTTTGTGCCAGGCGTTAAAAGGCGGTTTTTCGCGGTTTTTGGCGGCAAGATAAGGTTTTTTGATGGCTAAATTGGTGCAAATGTCGACAATGGTGCGTGGTCGTGGGGCAAGGCGGGGTGGGGAAGTCGGGCCGAACTCGGTGAAAAAAGAAGCGGTAGTGTGCAGGTTACACGCCCCCTTCGCAAAGGGGGAGTGACAGTCTGAATGTGGCGGTGTGGCAGATGAGGTTATAGCCCGTATAAGGCGGCTATCAGTCCGACTGTTCCGCCTGCGGCCAGTAAAATCAGCGGCGAAAGGCGGGTATTCAAAAACAGGACAATACAGACCGCGATCGTGGCGAGTTGCAGATAATTATGGATCACCGCTCCGGCGACCAGCGCCCCGCCGGAGATAACCAGCCCGACCGTCAGCGGGATTAACGCATGGTTTAATACGCGTTTCATTTTCTCGTCGGTGTTCTTATTCCATAAGGTTACGCACGCCACCACGATCAGTGAGGAGGGGACGAACTGGCAAACGGTCGACACCATCAGCCCGGCGATGCCCGCAACACGCCAGCCGACCAGTGAGGTAATCATCATATTGGGGCCAGGCGCGGCCTGGGCGAGAGCGAACAGTTCGCTGAACTCTCGTGAGGTCATCCAGTGGTGCACGTCGACCACCTGGCGTTGCAACTCAGGGATAATGGCATTACCGCCGCCCAGGGCTAAAAACGAGAGCTGTAAAAAAATGAAGGTGAGGGAAAACAGCGTTGTCATGATGTGTGTTTCCGGTAGCTCAGCATAATACTCAGCGGCACGGCGACCAGTAAGACCGGCAGCAGCGGCAGGCGGAAAAGGGCAATCGCAACAATGATCCCGCCAAGAATAAGCCACGATGTCAGCGCACGCGGCATTGAGCGCAGGATTTTCAGGCCAGTAGCAATGATAAGCCCCGCGGCAGCGGCGGATATACCGGCGAAGACCGAGGCGACCAGCGGGTTGTCATGCCAGAGCAGCCAGATATTGCCAAGACAGACGATAACCAGCAGCGGTGCGGTCAGTAACCCCACCAGCGCGATAAATCCCCCTTTTATGCCATGGAATTCCACCCCGGTGGCGACGCACAAATTCACGGCATTTCCGCCAGGCAGAAACTGACACAGCCCCAGCAGTTCGGCAAAGCGTTGTTCTGATAGCCAGCGCTTTTTTTCCACCAGCGCCCGGTGCATAAGCGGCAACACCCCGCCAAACCCGGTCACTCCTAACATAAAACAGGCCAGCCAGAGCTGCCCCAATGTGGGTTTCGCGTCAGGCGACGCGGACATCTTCTTATTTTCTTGCACAACGACCTACCTTTAATGGCCGGATCCCTGGCGATCGATAACCCATTTGTAATCTTGATGAAATTACAGGAATTTCATCGACAGAAAAATGATCGCCGCCGGGATCCGCAGCGACAGATATCGCAAGAGGGCGAAGGAATGGTGGGATTTCATCTACGCTAAGGAGATGGATCAACATGCAGGAGGTGCTATGGCTGATATGAATCGTCGCTGTTTTATGAAGATGCTCTCTGGCGCTGCGCTGACGACCCCCTGGTTGCTTGAGGCGGCTGAAAAGGGGCAGTCCGCGGCAGCTTCGGCTCCCGTGACCGGGGCTTTCTTGCTTTCGCCAAAAGAGTGGGTACCCAATAATCCTGTGTTGCCCGTATTGCTGTATCGTCAGGTGATTCCGGGGCGGGCAACAGCCCAGGACGCGCAGCAGTTGTTTGCGAAAAATGGCTGGCCGCCGCAATGGGTGGACGGGGTGTTTGATTACCATCACTACCACAGCACGGCGCATGAGGTGCTGGGTTTTGTCGGCGGTGAAGCCAGGTTGATGTTGGGCGGTCCGGGCGGTAAAGAATTGACCGTGCGGGCGGGCGATGTGGTGGTATTACCTGCCGGGACGGGGCACTGTAATCTCGGCAGTAGCGCGGATTTTTCCGTCGTCGGCGCGTATCCACCAGGGCAGGATTTCGATCTCTGCCGTGATGCAGCCGATGCGCAAAGGTTAGCCGCGATTGCCAGTGCGACATTTCCTCATAGCGACCCGGTTTTTGGCGCGCAGGGATTGCTTTTAGAGCAATGGCTTTAATCGTGTTGCCAGGAATTTTCTTGTTTTATGGCAGGGCTAACTTTGCGGTCTACGCTTAAAGCGCATTAGGAATGCAAAGCTCTCTGTGTATGTAATGATGGTCTTCTCTATTGAAAGACATTGTTGGATAAAAGGTTTTGGACATGTTGCGGCCAGCTCGTGAGAGCTGGCTTTTTTTTGGCCATTTAGTGGTTTTTTTTGGAACCTTTAGGAAATTATGATCGCCGTCATAATTCTGAAAAGCTGGTATGATCTGCTTATTGCCAGGAATTTTCCGATAGACTACTATGGCTTCACCCCCAGACAGAGCTAACGCCACAATAGATAGTGAGTGCCGGAGATAAGCGCCGGGAGGGTAAATAAACTTGAAGTATTTGCTCGATTTAAAACACCAGGCCCTGGCATCTGCCAGGGCTTAATCGTTTTTAGCGCCGCTGTTTTTCTTCATCCTGCGCATTCCGTTATTCCCCTTCGATCGCCGGAGATCCTGTTTATCGTTGCGCTTTGCAATAACCTCTTCTATACACTGCATATTCACGTCGTTACACTTGCGCGACATCCGGCACTGAACCACTGAGAACCCCTATGGATATTGAGAAAATCAAGCAACTGATCAAACTGGTCGAAGCGTCAGGCATCTCCGAACTGGAAATTTCCGAAGGCGAAGGGTCGGTGCGTATCAGTCGCGCGGTCGCTACCCCTGCGACACAGCATACGTATACCCTCCCCGTCATGCCGCAACCAGCACAGTCAAACGCGGTTGCGCCAGTCGTAACCACAGTGGCGGCAGAGTCTGCTGCCGCACAAATCAGTGGTCACATCGTGCGTTCCCCAATGGTCGGGACCTTCTATCGCACGCCGAGCCCGGATGCCAAAGCGTTCTGTGAAGTCGGCCAGAAAGTGAAGGTGGGCGATACCCTGTGCATTGTTGAAGCGATGAAAATGATGAACCAGATCGAAGCGGACAAAGCTGGGGTAGTGAAGGCGATTCTGGCGGAAAGTGGTCAGCCGGTTGAGTTTGACGAGCCGCTGGTCGTCATCGAATAACGCGACTGACGACCAGTATATCAGGATGCCCTGCTACCCTAACGGACGAGTGCGATGTTCGCCTGGACCGGGGGGGCCTGGCGAAAAAAGTCCTCATGCAGCGCAACCTGGTTACGTCCGCGCTTTTTCGCTGTATAAAGCGCGGCGTCGGCGGCGCTGTACAGGTTTTCAAAATCACTGTTTTTCATGCCAAGACTGACACCGAAACTGGCGGTCACCAGTTGTTGCGGTAAGACATCCAGCGGCGATGCATTCAGGGAAGAGTGAATGTAACTGGCAATGATCATCGCATCTTCAATGCGGGCTTCCGGCAGTAAAATCGTAAACTCTTCACCGCCGACGCGACCAATGGACGCACTTTCCGGCAGCGCGCGGCGAATGCGCGATACCAGCGCGCAAATCACCCTGTCACCCGTGGGGTGACCATATTCATCATTGATGCGTTTGAAGTGATCAATATCCAGCAGGATCAGAGCGACGTTTGCCTGCGTCAGGGATTTATTGATGTGGTTGATGATGGCGCTGCGGTTAAAGACGGCGGTGAGCGGGTCGTGCGTGGCCTCATACTCAAGCTGCGCCGCCAGTTTTTGCAGTTGCTCATTCATACGGTTCAGTTCACGTTCCGCACGGTCGCTGCGGCTGATCACGCGGTAGGATTCGCGGATCAGGCGTTGATAATGCTTCGCCACGCTCCACAGTTTTTCACGACAGGCGTCTGCGGGCAGCGTGGCGTCTGCCGCTGCCAGGCGAGCCTCTTCGAGTACGGAATATTCCTCCTTGAAAAGCTCATTAATATCTAGCATGCGTCAAGATCCGGGATAAGAAAGACCGCCAGGGAAGGGAAGTCGATACGTAACTCCTGACCGAATTCTTCGGAAATATCGTCTTCTTCGTCATAGTACCAGTGCAGCTCGCAGGCGATACCGCCTTTCGCAAAGCCGTTCAGACACTCGAACAGTTCAAATAACAGCTTGGTGCTGGAGCTATTGAAATAGCTCAGCGCGACATGCAGACGAACCGGTTCATCGGTGGCCGGTTTGTCTTGCAGCCAGTTCTCAATGGCCTGCAACAGCGGACGAAAGAACGCCGCGGCATTTTCAGGATAGGCTTCACCTTTAAGCACCAGACGATGTGCTGAAAAATCAAAATTCACTTCCGGTGTGGCCTGGGTTGCGGGCTGCTCAATGGAAGAGGTTAATGTCATATCAGTCATGGCAAAACGTTGCCTTTAGGTGAAAGGCGGACAACGGACTGGCCGCCAGTGGATGAATGCGATACTCCAGTGGCTCACTGGTATCCCGCGCCATGGTCAACAAACCAATGTTCGCGCCCTTGCTTGTGGCAGGCGCTTCACTGCGTAATCCCTGTTTCCAGGCATTGCGGATTTCCGCCTGGGTCATTGTGCGCAGGACTTCGAGGTTTGTTTTTAGCAAAGAGGATTCTTCCGGGCCAACCAGATTTGCGGTTTCGAGGTAATAATTTGCCTGGTCGGTGTGAAAACACAGTGAACCATAGCGCAATTCATCCTGGCCCGTGCACAGAAAGCGTTCATCCGATGAATAGCGAACGATGTTTTGCCCCATCTCGATAAAGACAGAGAATAATTTGCGACGCGTCGCAGAGGAGGCTTCATGTTTATCCAGCCACGTGCGCATCACGTCACCCATCGACACAATGTGCTGTTGGGAAAAATAGCCCGTGTAAAAAAGCTCGACAGCGCTTTGCCGCTGAAGAGTGAAAAGGGGGAGCAAAACCGCTTCTTTGACCTGCAGGTCGCTTATTTTCATTTAATTTATCACCAACGGAAACCAAACCAGGTCATGTCATCACGCGCGGATTGCTTGCCCTGCCAGCTCGTCAGCGCCAGGAGTAGCGCCTCGGAAATGGACGACATTGGCAGCGCACGTTGCTGCAATAACAATGACTGAATACGCTTCTTACCAAACATTATTTCCCGCGGACCGCCAATCTGGTCGGTTACGCCATCGGTTACGATCAACAACTGATCGCCGCGACGTAACGGACGCTGATGACGACGCCACTGATAATCTGTGGCCGTATCTGAATAGCCGATACCTTTGCGATCGCCGTCAAGATTAACGACCTCTTCGTCGTCCGCGCCGAGCATAAAGGCATGCATACGCGCGTTAGACCAAATGAGCTGCTCATTTTGCGTATCGACAAACACGGCGATGGCGTCACAACCGTCGTTGGACTGGCCCATATCTGCGGTGGGATGACTCTGGCTCAACGTCTGTTTTATATAATGGTTGATTGACGCGAGCAGGCGATCTGGCTCGTGGGCCTGCGCCTGAGTCAGCGCTTTTTCGAGCGCAGACGAAAAAATAAAGGTCATAAACGCACCGGGAACGCCGTGCCCGGTACAGTCGGCCAGCACCAGAAGCCAGCCGTTTTCGCAGCGCTGAAAGGCGTAAATATCGCCGCCTACACAATCACGTGGGTGCCAGTACAGACACCAGTCATTCAGCGTTTGCTCAATGTTTTGCCGTGAGCGGCTGAGCATGGACTCCTGAATGATGCGCGCATATTCAATGCTTTGCATGATTTGCCTATGCTGTTTCGCTTGCAAATCCGATACCGTGCGAATCAGATCAAGACCGAGGCCAATACCGATGTATTGGTTATCTTCGGTCAGGATAAACCCCTCGGTAATCGCTTTATCGCCCGTTTCGATGACGCGCTCGGCCAGGTAATCCAGGCCTGCGTCAGCCTCGACAATGAGCGGCGTTTTATCCATAAACGCGATGCAGCTTTTCTGGTCATACAGTTCATGGAAAAACGGACGGCTCATCTGCGAAAGAAAAATGTGGCGGTTAATCATGCCAATAGGGCGATTCTGTTCAAGAACGGGTAAGCCAATCAGTGACTTATGTTCGGAGAACATCGACATGACCTGCACATTATTTGCTTCGGGGGTTACGTGCGGAACGGCAATACGTAACACGCCCGCAGTAAGCTGCCGCGATGAAAGAGGTATATCCATGATCCTGCTGTTTTCCTTGATAAGAATAATCTGAGGATAAAGCCTGATTGTGACGGTTTCATTGCAGCGGATTACAGATGGTTATTACGGTAGATTATTGTTCCTAAAGGCAAATCACAGCCACTTTGCCAGAGGCAAAAAAAAAGCCCGCACGTGACGTGCGGGCAAATAATACTGGAAGCAATGTGAGCAATGTCGTACCGAATACCTGAGCGATTTACTCAACTACTCGGTGATGAGAAAGATAATCTTTATCATCTTTGTTATCAACCCCAAATTTTGTGCAACTTTCAAAAAAGTGGCGGGGAGGGGTCTGCGGCTGTTCCCTCTCCCTCAAGGGGTGAGGAATCCCCACAAAAATGCGAGCACGATCGGTCCCCTCTCCTCTTTGGGGAGAGGGTTAGGGAGAGGGGGAAAAGCGGTTTCCTCGCCCCTGGAGTGAGGGGAAAAGGTCACTTTGCGGGAAAACCTACAGCCCCAGCGCCTCAAACTGTTTCCAGCTCACCTCGTCAACGTAGATTCCGTTCTCCAGCCGCTGTTGCCTGGCGCGGGCTTCCGGTTCGCCGGGAAGCAGAACATCGTGCCCCTGCTGGTCGTGCTTCATCCAGTCCAGTTGAGCCATCACCTCCTTAACATAATTCTCGCCCGCGCCCAGCCGGGCAGGATCGAAAATAATAGAAAGCATATTATTGATGATGCCCTTGCGTGGCGGGATCTGGTGGCTCTCGGTCTCGCCGCCGGTTAGCGCGGCCCCCAACAGGCTGCAAATCAGCGACAGCCCTGCGCCCTTATGCCCGCCGAAGGCCAGCAGCGCGCCATATGGCTCCTCCATTAGCCAGCGCGGATCGGTGGTGGGATTACCGTCTGCATCCACCGCACAGCCTGGCGGAATGGCGCGCCCCTCATTCCAGGCAATGCGCGCTTTATTCCCGGCGATGGCGCTGGTGGAGAAGTCCAGAATCACCGGCGCTCGCCCGCTGACCGGCACGCCCACGCAGAAGGGATTGGTGCCAAGGCGCGGGTTGCGCCCCTCAAACGGTAATACCGCAGACGGTGCGGCGACATTAGCAAAATGGATCGACACCAGCCCCTCCGCGGCGACCTGTTCGGCCCATGCGCCGATACGCCCCAGATGGTGTGAATCCGCAAGGCTTACCAGCGCGACGCCATATTGCTGCGCGCGTTCAATACCCGCCGCCATCGCCTGCCTGCCGAGAACCTGGCCAAAACCGTATCCGCCATGAAAAGAGAGCAGGGGGCCAGCATCGCGAATCAGCCGCAACTGCGCCGACGGTTGTAAATCGCCCGCCAGAATGGCGCTGATATAGCGTGGAAGCAGGGTAACGCCGTGTGAATCGTGACCTTTTAGCGAGGCGTCGACGAGGTTGTCAGCGACCTGGCGGGCAATGTCTTGTGGGGTATTTACACGCACGAGATGCTGTTCCAGCAGTGTGCGCAATTGCTGGTGGGTTAATACGGGCATAATTAATCTTACCGCAAGCAGGGTTATTGAGTGTATTTTGACTATAGCGAGGATGCTTTTTTTACATAACCATCAAAAATAACTTAGCTTTGCCACTTTTTAACTATTCATCTTCATGAAACACCGAAAATCTCTATTATGAATTTTTAGCTAAGCATTGCGAATAAAATCATTTCCTTTTTAATGCCCCGCCAGCCAATCATTTTCCGGATATGACTTATGAAACCTCCGGGGAAAGGACATGAATAAAATGAAAATGATCGCCAGCGCAATGTTGACCGTCGCGCTGAGCGGTATTAGCGCATCGGCGCTGGCAGAAGGAAAAATCAGTATTGCACAGCAGTTTGGTATTGGTTATTTGATTCTTGATGTGGTGCGTGACCAACAGCTTATCGAAAAAGAGGGGAAAAAAGAGGGGCTCGATATTGAGGTTGACTGGCGCACCATTTCCGGGGCAACAGGCATGAATGAAGCGCTACTTTCCGGCGCGCTGGATGTGGCATCTGCCGGGGTTCCACCGCTTCTGACCCTGTGGGATCGCACCAAAGACAAACAAAATGTGAAGGCGATTGCCTCATTAGGATCGATGCCTAACTACCTGCTCAGCAATAATCCGGCGGTGAAAACCATAAAAGATCTTAGCGATAAAGACCGTATCGCAGTACCCGCAGCAGGGGTGGGATTCCAGTCGCGAACCTTGCAAATTGAAACCGCCAAATTATATGGCAACGCCGATTTCAAACGTTTCGATAATATAAGCGTCAGCTTGCCACACCCGGATGCCAGTGCCGCATTAATTGCCGGTGGCTCGGAAATTACAACTCATTTCTCCAGCCCGCCATTCCAGTATCAGGCGCTGGAACACAGCAATGTACATAAAATTCTCAGCTCTTATGATGTGCTTGGCGGACAGGTGACATTTAACGTGTTGTACACCACGCAAAAATTCCATGATGAGAATCCAAAAACCTATAAAGCGTTTTATCGTGCGCTGGTCGAAGCGGCAAAAATTATTAATGCCGATAAAAATGCAGCCGCAGAAACCTATATTCGGGTAGAGAAATCTCGCCTGCCGCTGGCGCTGGTACAAAAAATTGTTAATGACCCGGAAATCAGCTTTACCGTCTCGCCTGAACGTACGGGTGTATACGCCGAAAAACTTCATGAGCTGGGCGTGTTGAAAAACAAAGCCGACTCCTGGAAAGACTATTTCTTCAACGAAGCGTGGGAAAACCCAGGCAGTTAAGCCGCATGGCGGAGGCAACGATGGCACAGACAACGTCCGACGGACCACTGCTGCAGGTCAGAAATGTGGATATTGAATACCGCACCCGTGAACGCCAGGTGCGGGCTACCCATGATGTCAGCTTTGATGTCTGGCCAGGCGATCGCTTTATTTTGCTCGGACCATCCGGGTGCGGAAAATCCAGCCTGCTAAAAGCGGCTGGTGGTTTTCTTGCGCCGCGCGGCGGGGAAATGTTGCTGGAAGGACAACGTATTCGCGCCCCTGGTCCGGAGCGGATGATGGTTTTCCAGGAGTTTGACCAGTTGCCGCCCTGGAAGACGGTGCTGGAGAACGTGATGTTCCCGTTGCTGGCAAGTCGCAAGGCTACTCGCCCGGAAGCCCGTGACACGGCGCTGCATTTCCTGAGCAAGGTGGGGCTGGCGGACTTTGCCGATGTGATGCCGCATATGCTCTCGGGGGGCATGAAGCAGCGGGTGGCGATTGCCCGGGCGCTGGCAATGAAGCCGCGTATTCTGCTGATGGATGAACCCTTTGCCGCACTGGATGCCCTGACACGTCGCACGATGCAAGAGGAGTTACTCGCCCTGTGGGAGGAAGAACGCTTTACGCTGCTGTTTGTGACGCACTCTATTGAGGAAGCGCTGGTGGTGGGAAGCCGAATTCTGGTGCTGTCGCCGCACCCTGGCCGGGTACGTGCTGAACTCAATTGCCATCAATATTCTCTGAATGACTACGGTAGCGAAGCGTTTCAACATGCTGCCCGTCATATTCACGATTTGTTATTCCCGACCACGGCGAACGACCCGCGGCCCGAACAGAAACAGGAGCGTGCCTATGTCGCAGCCACCTTACATTCGTCCTGAGTTTGAGCGTGAGCTTGCGCCGCTGCGCGATCTCCCGGTTGAGACGCCGCTACCGCTGGGCCAGCGCTTATGGAATCAGACATGGCTGCGCAAATCGTTGATTCTGCTTTTGGTACTGGCGTTATGGGAGCTGGCCGCGCGGGTGGCGCAAAACGATTTGATGTTGCCAGGCGTGGTGCAGACAATGCATGCTCTGGCAGAGGATATGCGTAACGGCGAGTTGCCGGAGAAGATCGTCAACTCGTTTAGCACATTACTAAAGGGCTATTTGATTGGCAGCGTACTGGCCCTGTTGGCGAGCGCGCTGGCAGTGACCACGCAGTTTGGCCGTGACCTGCTGAGTACGCTAACGGCGATGCTTAACCCATTACCCGCTATTGCGCTGCTGCCGCTGGCGCTGTTGTGGTTCGGGCTGGGGAATGTCAGCCTGGTGTTTGTGCTGGTACATTCGGTGATGTGGCCGATTGCGCTTAATACCTGGTCAGGGTTCAGTGGCGTGCCGGAAACGCTGCGCATGGCCGGGCGTAATTATGGGCTGAGTGGTCCACGTTATGTTTTAACCATTTTGATCCCGGCGTCACTACCGTCGATCCTCGCCGGGTTAAAGATCGGCTGGGCGTTTGCCTGGCGTACACTGATCGCCGCTGAGCTGGTGTTTGGCGCCTCGAGCGGCCAGGGCGGGCTGGGGTGGTATATCTTCCAGAACCGCAATGAATTGTTTACTGACAGGGTATTCGCCGGGCTGGTGACGGTGATTGCGATTGGCCTGCTGGTGGAGGGGGTGGTGTTTGCCACTCTGGAGAAGGTGACGATTAAGCGCTGGGGAATGCAGCGTTAGCGTTTTCTCCTCTTCCCTACAGGGCAAAGGGCCGATCGCGCGCTCTGTATCAGCCGTAAGAGGGAAGAATGATCCAGGTAGAAAGAGCTGATCCGCTATCGACAGACTCGCAGGCGCTTATTGAAAAACTCTCTGCCGTGCTTGCGCGCATCACCGGCAGCAGCGGCAAGCGATCTTTTAACATTGATGACCTGCAATCCGCGCGTTCAGTATGGGCGCTGGCCCGAAACGCGCAGGGTGTTGCGATAGGCTGTGGCGCTATTCGCCCGTTAACCCAGGAAACGGCGGAACTGAAAAGGATGTATTCCACGGGGAGCGAAGCGGGGGTGGGCAGCGCAATACTGTGCTTTCTGGAAGAGGCGGCAAGGATGCTTGGCTATCGCGAAGTTACCCTCGAAACGCGGCGCGTCAACCACAAGGCCGTGGCGTTTTATGAAAAGCATGGCTACACCGTTACCGACAATTACGGTGTCTATATTGGCAGGGCTGAGGCGGTCTGTTTTATCAAGCGCCTGTAAGGTCCGGGCAAGGCGCTACGCACTGGCAGTAGCGCGCTTATCTCATTACTTGCGCAGTAGCTTTTGCAGCCTTTTTTTCTGCCACCCGCTAATCAGATTGCCAAAGACAAAAACACGCAGCCCACGCACCACCAGTAATGCGCCCCAGATGGCCGCCACCCAGAGCGACCAGACGCTCTCTGGCGAGGTGGTGCGATTGAGGATATAAAGTAAAACGCAGACCACCACCGCGGTTAATATCGAGCGGTACAGGCGGCTCTCTTCTTCCAGTTGCTTTCTGGCTTCCGTAATGCGCTGATCCAGCGCTTCATCGCCTTCGCTTTGTGTGCTGCCGGACAGTTCGCTAACGCTCACTTCAAAAACGGCAGCCAGGGCGCTGAGCGTTTCCAGGCTTGGTTGCTCCTGGTTTTCAATGCGCTGTATGGTGCGCACGCTTAATGCAGCCATTTCCGCCAGTTGTTCCTGTGACCAGGCACGGGCAAGGCGAAACTCTTTCACTCGATTGGTACTCATCAGAATGTCTCCGTGGTTAGCAGGATGACAGCGTCGCCCAAAAGCGAAAATAGCGACACGACATGCACCCGACAGTAACCTGACAGCGGCATGACACGGCGCTTGCCGACCCACTTTGCTATCTGATGTCCCGATATTCAAGCATAACGCGTGATGCGTTTTTTTCGGTTTTCTTCTGTCGTAAATACGCGGTTTTTTGCCGGGGGGCTTCTCAAGTCATTTAGGCAGATACTATAAACGTCTTCAACCACTTAAGTCACAGCTGACTCGTTTTCCCGCATGACAACCACAGCGACATCTATGTGCCCCCCTGGCGCAGAGCGTGCAGCGAGGGGGTTGAGTCCCCGCTGAAATCGGTGAGACGAAGACCCGATGACAAGGGCAGGCCGCCAGGGATGGCGGACTGAGGTTTGTCGAGACAGGAC